>Ga0123342_1006592_pt1 | contig 15980 bp, 8 predicted proteins | sample Turbeawhitnodule_FD_89960 | JGI IMG/M metagenome (GOLD analysis project Ga0123342, IMG submission 89960) | Root nodule microbial communities of legume samples collected from Mexico - Turtle bean Mexico white nodule | ecosystem: Host-associated > Plants > Roots > Nodule | place: Mexico: Nepantla... | reverse complement strand
TGACGATATTGTACCCAATTATATGCAATTAATTTAATAATTATAGAATCTCATGATTAGTATCCTACCTAATTAGATTGTAATTTGGGAGAGAGAAACTCCCTATATATTTCCTATACATGATTGATGTAATATACACATAAGAGAATAAGAAACATCTTTTCTTCTTACCATTTTTTATCATTTTCTTATAATAACAGTAATTATATAAAAATAATTCAAAACAAGCATCTATATTTGACATTTTTGTTTATATTTGATAATTTTTCCTTATAAAATATTTACAATTTTTATGTAATAAATATTTATAAATGTTCTAATTCTGTTTATAATTTTATAATAAAAAATTAGAAAATTAATATAAACTAAATCAATTTAAATAATTATTTAGTGAAAAAACTGAATCAAATCTAACTGAAAAAATATAATTGTTTGTGAAACTTTAGCATTAGTGATTTAAATTAAAGACAATTGTCATTGTGCAGGATCTCTCTGGAAAGTGAATTAGGGTTGTAAAACACATTAAATCGGTTTGTTTGTATTTATTTATTAAAAAAACTTGGCATTTTTTTTAATAAAATGACTATATTTTTATTCTTTATGTATTTGTTGAATACATTTATTTCAAAAATAAATATTTTTTTCAACTTATTTAAAAAAAATAAATCAAACAAACATCTTAAAAAACTATAATAAGTATTCTTTTTATTAAAAACCATTTTTACGTCAAAAAAATCTTTAGCAGTTTTTTAAAAAATTTATTTCAAAAACATTTATTTTAAATTTAAACAAACCAATGAATTATATATTGATTAAATTGACAATGTAAAATATTGTTTCAGTTGTTGGTAGAAAGAGAATTCTACATATATTATTACATAATTTGTTTATTCTGAATAGTTTTAAAATAAATTATGATGTTATTACACCAGTTATTAATTATAATTAATTTAGTATCAACCGATAAATGTAAGTAGTAACTTATCTTAACCCATTTTTTATTATATATTTCATTATTAGGCTTATTATAAATTATATAATTGTGAGAAATATTTATTAAATTAGAATTAGAACTAACACAAATTTACGATTTTCAATGTAAAAAATGAATAGTGTGATATATCATTAATTTTTGCAAGAATTTTATTTTATTTTCTTATTAATTTTAATAAAGATATATCATTAATACAGTTGCTAAAGCATCTTATATATTCTTTATGTATGTCCCGTATCAACAGTAACCATTCAAAAATTATAGAAATATGATAACCAAAATCCATAGGATAACTTTTGCAATTAAAGTTAGTCATATTTACATGAATTCAAAAAATATTTTATCCTAAAAGAACTTCATGTTCAATTTATCATATTGCTGTGTTTCTGTAGATCCACATGAGAAGAGTTTCTCAGTAACGATGTCCATGGTTCAAGTTTCTCCTTCAAGTTACATAGGGTATCCTTTACAAAAGAACTTGTACCCTCAAATTCAGCTGCAGCAGCAGCAATACTATTGAATTGATTGCATAACAGATCAAACCTCTGCACTTGAGGTCCAAAATGCTCAACACCATAGCTGGTTTTGACATAAACATGCTTCCTCTGAACATTTTTCCTCCATCTGTCCAATATATATTTACAGGGGACCTCCTTTACTCTCTCTTGTGACAGTACTGCAAGTGAGTGCCTACAAAGTAAACCTCTGAACTCAAAGAAATGACAACTGCATTTTAGATCACAATCTTCCCTGTTATATATGACTTCAACCAAGGATTCCTTAGGTTTATCCTCTGTTATCATATCCTCTATCACATTGTAGTGACAAATAGAACCATCTTCAAAAGCAACAAAAACGTTACAATCAGCCTTTCCAACAAATTCACGTTGAACCTCCACAAACTTGGCGTGAGTATAAGCAGATTGAAACTGCCTCTCAATTGAAGAACTGGTAACACAAGTCTGGCTGTTACTGGATGAATGTATGTCAGCTATATACTCCTTCTCTGCCTTATATTGCAAGGCATTATTGTACTGATCAACAAATTGCTTCAGAGTTGTTTGTCGGTTTATATATCCGTCAAAACATGTATGCCTACTTCCACTTTGTGGATTAATATACATTCCAGCCCAAAATCCACCTCTTACAAAGGAAGGAGCCCAGCGATGTCGCTCAAGGAACAATTCCTTCAACCATTTATTTTCTTTGAGGTCAAAATCCTCCACAATCTTCTTCCATTTCTCCTCAAATTCATCTGTTGTTGGTGTGTCATACACAACATTCTGCACACGATCTCTTAAGGTCTTGCAATTAGCGTACTCTTGGATTACTTCGGGAAGTTTTCCCATTATATTTGACAAACACCACCGGTGTGGAATGGAGGGGTATACAGTTTCAACTGCTTTCTGCATAGTCCTGCAGCAATGATCTGTTACGATTCCTTGTGGGGGTACACCAGACATGCAATGCAACAATGATTCAAACAACCAAATAAATGACTGTGAGTCTTCAGATGATAACAACCCACAACCAAATAGTACAGATTGCCCATGATGGTTAACTCCAACAAAAGTAACAAGTGGCACTTTGTAGTGATTAGAAAAGCATGAAGTATCAACTGTCACCACATCACCAAACGATTCATATGCAGCTCTACTCCTTCCATCAGACCAGAAAACATTCTTCACGCTGAACAAATCATCCAAGTCAATTGCATAGAAGAAGTTTCTATCTTGTTCTTGCATCCTCACCAGATACTTCTGAAGGGCATCACCATCTCCATTTTCTCCAATTCCATGTCTTTCTTTCTGATCTTGCTCTGATATCTTGTTAACACCCATGTCAATAACTTCTGGATCCATTTTCCTTTTACATTTCATCTCAATATTAATTGGGAATACACTAGGAGTACCCAATTCATGATTGTGACCGAGAGTAACTGCACTAACTCGATAGGTTCCATCTTTACGTAAAGTCAAATTTATCCTAGCAGTACAATACTGTTTCTTTGATGCATCAATAGCAGTTTTAGTTCTCTCAGAACACACCAGTATCAAATATTTAACTTTGCCTTCTCGTCCCCTTTTTGAGGTTCTAGTCTTGACGTTGAAGCCCATTTGGTTGGCATATCTTGTGTAATACAATCTTGCCTCAGGTTCTGACCTAAAGATCATTCCAGGCCGTGGCACAGGATAAACATCATCACTTTCATCCAAAGTAATGGCTCCACTCTTACATTCTTTAGGTAACCGAGAGATCAAGTGTTCCTCAGTCCCACTAGAAATAGTATCTAACTGAGCATCTGAATGACTTCGTTCACCCATTTCCTACAGGAAAAGCAACCTAGTCAAAACTCAAAACTAGGAATTTAGGAATGTAAGCATGTAATTACAATTCTTTACTTTCTTTTTTACCTGCAAGGTTTTAAGAAACAGTCTCCAATTATTATTTCAGCCACAACCTCTAGGAGGGTTTCAGGGTCAAGGTAACTGCAATTATGGTCACTGGTCACATTTATTCTTAATTTCTTACAGTATCAAAATTATTATGAAACTGGGACTGGGACTGTGATAAGAATTTAAAACCTTGTTTACTTAAATTATACTCAGATCTACAAAATAACTTCTAGCACCATGATGAGGCTACAGTATATTAGTATTCTGCTGCTGAAGCTATTCAAAATACAAAGTAACAATTCAACCAGCAAGAATCAAATACACTATCAGGTAAAATAGTTAAAAAAAAATCCACAAAATTTGTAGGCTTGCCCTACCTAGACATCAGAATTCTTTAAGTAACAATGAAATTGAAAATTCCTTTGGACAAGAAGAGTAAAAAAAGAGAGAAGATCATAAATACCCAGAGCTCAAAATGGTGCTGGTTTGGTGTCTAACCTAATTAATATTACTCTTCACTCCCTTTGAAACGACATCAAGAGTACTTGTTGCTCTGAAAACAGTGTGCTTTTGTTGGGAGAGAAGGAAAAGGCTTTGACTCACATTTCTGAATGTTTAGGGCATTTTTTGGTTTCATCAATTCAGTCTTATTCTTCTTTTTTTATTATTTACTCTGAAATCCACTAAGAAATGAAAGGAAAAACATGGAGAAATGAAAAAAGTGAGTCTGGTCAATATGAAATAGGATGAGAAAAAAATAAAGACACTGTAATTTAATTGAATATTATACATAATTAAATCTATTTTTAGTTTATGTTTCACATATTTTAATTCCTATAATTTTTTATTATAAATTTGATTTAAAATAATTATAATCTATCATTAATATATCATTCAATTCAATGGTTGACTAAACTATTTTTTATTCTATAAAAAAAATTAAAACATCAACTAATAGGAAGAAGGCCATGGTATTTATTATAAAAAAGAATACAGGTGAAAGAAATTGAACATAGATGAAAAAAAGAAAAAAAAACAAAGATACGAGAATAAATATTTCTTCAGTTTTTCTATTAAAATCAAGATATTATCGGTCCCTACATTTATGGTCAATATTCAATTTAGTACAAAAGTTTTTTTAAAAAATCAATTTGGTCCCTATGTTTTTTAAAAAGTATCCCAATTGGTCTTTTATGTTAAGTCTCATATGACGGTGTCAAGTGTTGCTTATGTGATAGAGAAAATTATTGATGCGACCCATCAATTTAAAGACACATCAGATTAGATGTTGTGTGAGGTGGCAAGTGGAGGGTTTGACAGAGATTAGTAAAGATTAAGGGTCAGGGTTTCTTCTTCTCACTACTTTTGTATGGTGATTTGTGGACGGATAATCGTTTATGGACGGAGTTCAGTTTTGTGGATTGTTGGTGGGAGAAAGGAATTGACTTTTGTGATTAGTTCTTCGATTTGGTCCTCGTTGTTGTTTTTTCAATAAAAAACAAGCATAATAATATTCATGATCAAGTTCTGCACAAACAAATAAGTTATTGACGACTAGATCGAGATTGGAAGATGATGGTCAAATCAAGATTGGAAGTTATTGACATCTATAAGAATCTTGCTAAACTCTTCGTCATTCCTCACAACCAATTGAATGTGACGATGCACAATTCGTGTCTTTTTGTTGTCTCTCGCGGTGTTTCCAACTAACTCAAAAATTTGAAAAATCAAACACAAAAATCGTTCAATTGAAAAGGGAAACCAAAATTAATTATTGTCGATTTATTGTTAGAAAATTGAACATGTTAACTAAAATAGGAGAAATCAACCTATAACCCCAATTGTCACTTGACACCGTCAATAGGTGAGACTTAAAAGAAATGACCAATTTTGATACTTTTTTAAAAAACATAGGGACCAAATTAATTTTTTTTAAAAACACGGTTCTAAATTGAATGTTGAGCCTAAATGTACGGACCAATAAGATAGTTATACCCAAAATCAAAGTAGAAGGTCAGAATAAATTAAGAATTAGAAAAAATAATTTATATTAGTTTTTTTTAAGTCTTTGTATCCATATCTTTTGATATCTCTGCAAATTGGGGAATAAATATTGATGATACCGAGCTTGAAACAAATACTTTTGAAAGATTGAGAAAGGTTTTGGTATAAATGCCAGTCAGTTGCTGATGAAAATGGAAAGCAAATGGATGAGACATTTCTTCAATTTTTTCCTAACATTGTGACAATCTATGTGTTTCTCATGCTCATGAAACATTGGATTTGTTGCAATGTATCTCGTTGTTGAGTCATTGTCACATTATAAAAGATATGGCTGCTCTAAGAAACTTTAAAATATTAAAAAGATAAGTTATTCATTGAATTTCATATGTAACTGTGGTCACCTATATTCAGCTTAACAAGAATTCTTTGATATTTTTTATCTCAAAAAAATAGACAACTATAAAATTTGCATAGAAATAATTTCCTAATTTCAAAATTATAAATAATATTTTTGAAATAATAAAGTAAATAATTATCATGGTTTTAGTTTTTATAATCTTTTAAACATGATTAAAATATTATTTTCAGGAAGTACAACAGACTTGAAATAGGAAGATATTTGTTTTTAATTTTTTTTATTTAAAAAATAATCTCAATCACTTTAGTTAAGTGACCTGAGTAACCAATGCAATCCAATCCAAGTTAATATGTGACCAAAACTTTTACTCTTGTGTCAATATGAACCTTCTTTTTTTATGATGTCTAACCATGTTTACATATTGTTAGAATGAGAATGAAAATGTTGATTTTTTAAGGTAACATTGTGCTGTTCTAAAAAAATTATTCATTTAAACCTCATATTTGAGGTATGACTAAAATATAATTTTGTTCATTTTTTTTTTCACTTTTATAAAATTTGATTTTAGAGAAAAATAGTATCTCATAATCAATAAAAAAAAACCCTAAAGGCGCGCTGGTTGGCTCAATCATCTTCATTTCAGTCAAAAGTCAACTACTGTAATAGTGAAACAATTAAATCACTAAATTTCAAAATAAAATAAAAAACAAAAAATATATTTTCACATAATATCACTTTAATTTGATCCTTAGTTAGATTTCATAATTTTTATAATAATTAAATTAATAGGACAAGTTTATTGAATCAATAAAAAAAGTTTGAAAGTGTCTTTAAATTAATAATAATTACTTTCAGAACAAAACAGCATAACTAAGCTTAAAAAAACTTTTATATATATATATATATATATATATATATATATATATATATTTTAAAAAAAGTAACAAGGTTGTTATTAATAGGTTAATATTTTACCACATATCACTGTTACCACAACCCCACATAAATAATTTTCTTTCAAAATCGTAAAAAAAAAAATATTAATAGCACATTCTTGCTTGATTATTATAATTATATAAATAAGAAATAACCCTTTTATTTATAAAAACATCTAAACTATTATGTAATTTTAAGAATATTTTTTATTTATTTGTATATGATACTTTTATTATTAGAGATATTGTAGTAGTTTTATTTTTTATATAAATAAAATATTTGTATTCTTTTAGAAATATACATTTTTAAGTTTAGTATCTCTTTATTTATTATAGTTCAAAGATGTTGGTTTAGTGGATTCACTCTCTCTAATTAAGTTTGATTATTGACAGTTGGATCTTTTGAAAGATGTTGGTTTGGTGGATTCATTCTCTCTAAGAAACAGTAACTCGTATCTGGGGTCTTTCTCATTCTTTATTACCTTTATAAGTGATGATTCTATATGTAATTTGGATTTCTTTATTGAATAATTGATAAGAATTTTTTTTTTAATATTTGACACTTCTTCCATTGAAATCAAAATAAATTTGATACATCCACATGTGTTCTTTTGGTAGTGACAAGATTGATAAATATTTGTTTTTATCAATTACAATAGTTCATGAGATTTAAGGTATTTTTCATAAAACTGTGTTCTCGTACTCCTTAAAAAAATTTAGGAATACAACACAAAAGCAAACATATTATTTAAACACTTATTCTTAATAGTAATCTTTCTGATCGTTTTTGGAAAATGTTGTCTTAACAACATGTTATCTTAGTTAGAGGATATGATCATTTAAGATAATTTTCTCTTTAATCATTTAAATGTGTTTTCATGGGATATCATCCTTCTAATAAAGAGAATCTATGTTTTTCTCTTGGTCTTAATCAATATTTTATGTCTATTTATATCTTTTTTTTTTAGTTTGTTACAACTATATACTTATTCCTTCTAATAAACACATTCCTTCTAATAATGATTATTCTAAATATAGATCTTCTACACATAATGATACTTGTTCCTTCTAATAAACACATTCCTTCTAATAATGATTATTCCAAATATAGATCTTCTACACATAATGATAATTGAGAAGTTTAACTTCAAATTAATTGTATTTGGAGTCAATTCCTATTCTAACAAATCAGTTATTGAGTGTTAATAATTCAGGTATAGATAGAAAAATTCATCACTTTGAGACTCTCTAGTTTTTAAAAGATAAAAACCAGTCAATTGTATTGAGAAAATATAATAAATAGAAGGTAGTAAAGAAAACATATATGATATCTTTTAATAATAAAAAGGTTTCTTAATATAATATATAGAATTTAAATATTTTTTTATAAACAATATCTCTCTATTTCTATTTCCTATAATTAAACATTGATAAATAATTGTTTGTTTTTCAAACACTCTCACACTAATCTAGTATTAATATGCGATCCCATAAAACAGACCCAAACACTCACTAACACCTCCCACAAAACAGACGCAAACAAATGCTGAAGCAATATCTAAATAACCTTGATGTTGATTAAGCAATAATAATAACGTTGTTGCGCCCAATGAGTATCCGGAGTCAACTTTATCACTCTTTGAATTGCCCTGGATACAAAAAATTATCTACTCTATCCCTCTGCTTAAATAAGCTCTCAAATAGTATCCCATAGAATCAACAACCACGATCTGTATGAGGCCAGTGGATCTCAGTGCTCCATAACTCTTTGTATAGCCACAGGCCAAAAGAAACCTCTAACAATCACTCAAAAGTAATCCTATTTTTCATCTTCACCATCAGAAAGCAGAAAGTCTTGTATTTGTTCCCTGAAAACAAAAAAGAATATTGCCACATTATCTCTTATGTCATGAACAAAGGACATTAGGTTACTACTATAAAATAAATAGTATCTTTCAAGCATACTTCAAAGAAAGCCATAATCCAATTCAAAATAGTGACCATAACTCAAGCAATTAAGTGTAGAAAAGCATAGGTATATCAAGTAATGTCTTGACACTGTAACCAAAGGCCTGAACAAGAAAAATAACCCTTTATGGGGAAAAAACCCAAAGACTGGGCTATATGACATAATTTAAAGTACGGCTGTTTCCCAATGATAGTCAAAATAATTTAATGTCAAACAATTGATTCAGGAATTTTATTATCTCAATTTATTATCAGTCATGGTTTCAAGGCAGGTCCATTTTATTTGACGAATACTAGCAAAGCCAAAGAAACAGATTATCCAAAATTCTGATATTCGTATAATTTCTTTTACCATACTTGTACTTTCATTTAACAATAACATATACTAGCAAAGTTAACAATAAGAGAACAGATTACATTGACACAATACTAAATTTGTTGCAATCAACAAGGCTAGCTGTGACAAAAGTCCGAGTGGCATGAGTTATTAACAAACACAATCAACTGATATTGATAGCAAAACAAACTCTCACCTTAGCAGACTCAAATCACCATTGCTAGCTTGCTTTGCCCGGCCAACCATTGACTGAGGTAAATCCATATAAAATTGTTCCATTGATGTTGAATCACTTGGAAGAATCTGAAACTGACAACTCGAACAGCAGGTATTATAAAAATTGTCACTATTTTGGTGGCTATCCATATTACTCCAATCAACAATCTCACTCTTGTTGAGTGGGCTGTTGCAGAGAGGACAGAAAGATTCTGAGGAAACAGATTCATTTGATTTGAGATTATATCTCTTCTGTCGTCTTCGAGTCGCCAAAGGAACATTTCCATCAATGATCTCTGGAATCCTATTGAATTGAAAGGGAGTGAGTTTACCAGCTGTTCTTACAATTGTGCTCTCTCGAGATGGGTTTTCTTCCTGCAAAATAGGTATTCAACTATTGATTTTCTGATTAAATTTAGGTTTCTGTTAAAGTAAATGTTTAAAACATAATAAGCATCTTCTCTAAAAGCAGGTATTAAGCCACACATTGTGCAAAACCACAGCCTATCAATAAACTTGTTGACCCTGTAAAAGAATAACGTGCTCTACAAGTAAATCGAAAATTCAAGAGGCCCGAATATGTACACAAGGTTTATCCTCTAACAGAATTTACAAAGATACACACATACAAATAATAACTATATATATAGGATACAACAAGTGAGAGAACTTAACACAAAAAGCTGAGTCAATGGACTCAAAAAACCAATGGCTCAAATTAAAACACCTACAGCTAAAAGTAAGAACTGACTTTTTTTTATATTATTAAATGTCTCCACAATATATATAAAAGGGTTGCACAACAAATTCTACCTGCAATAAAGACACAAAAGATGATACCAAGCCATTAATGCTAGAGCACGGACCTGTAGACAACTTCACAGTCTTTAGACTGCCCTGCCAAAAAGAGATGAGAAACATCCATTTAGTAAGAATTATATAATTCAGTCTGACAAACATAGAAGACCATAAATGCAAAATAATGTGAAATTATACAAAACTTATAACAGAACAAACAAATGAAGACACCAATCTCTATTCTCATCAATGTTTGACATATCTAGAGGACTACAAACCCATCAAGGTGACAAAGCATGTTGATCTCTTGGGCAAAACAGTCACGCAGAGGAAGTACAACAGGAACTTCCCATCTAGCATCAACATATTGTATATCTGCAGGCAATGAGTATCCTTGACCCTGTTAAAACAAGGACATCTGAATCAATTATACAAGGTCATTCCTTACGTAGAATGAAAGAGAGTAAGAATATAGACAAGGTTGCAAGGATTATTATACAGTATAAGCAACGCAGTTTAATTTTATCAAGAGCAATGAGCCAATGACACAAATCCTAAAATAATACACATAGTTATAGAAAGCTTAACTTACAAAAAAAAAATCGAGAAAGCTTTTGTATAAGATGTTCTGATTTCATATGCCACCTAGAACTCATAGATTACTCCATCAAATACTTCAAATATTAACACTCCACATCCATTTTCACTCGCATTATATTGCAGCTCAGGCATATATTATATTTCTCAAATAAATAAAATTTAGCAGTTGAATTGTACTAACCAAATGACAAAATTCAGTCAGTGATAATCCTCATCAGTAGACACCGCAATTGCATAACTTTACTCCTTAAACAACACTTCTAACTATCTAGGAGTATTATGTTATGCACTACACAAAATAATGTATTAAGTAAAAAAATTAGATAAATGACCATTTCAATATATATATATACACACACAAACACACATTCGGTGTCCCCATCTCTCTTTCAATTTTAGCCATATTCTCGAGTCTGTGTTGTATCTGTGTCCGAGTTTCTTAGGTCAAAATTAACAAGGCAAAGCACATGAGAAACTCCTCGAGCAAGCAATGTTTAGAGTGAAGAACATTCAATTTGGCAAGCTGATTCACAAATCATGACAGAAAATTCTTAATTCACCCAACCAACAATAATGACTGTGACTCAGTTAAACCCAGTACAAACCTTCACGGTGGCTGAAATGACATGGCAAGCAATCCTCGAAATGCATGATCCCAGAACGATCCTGTTATACCCACATTCAGAAGCAACCTGTACAAACATCATAAAAGTTTTCAAACAGACTCGTTTTCATATAAACATTTGTATGTCTACAAGCTTCAGAGACAACAATAGTGAGTAAAACCATCATCCAGAGACATACCTTTTGCAGCGCCAACATTCGCAGACAGATCAACATGTCCTCCCTTCCCGTCGGATCACTAACCGTGTTCATTACCTTGATTAGCCTCTCCTTCCCATCACCAGAATCCGACGAGTAAACCGTCTCAATGGGAACAACATGCAACTCCTTCCTCGGCGGCACTAAACTCGACACAACCTCTCTAACAACTTCAACAACTTCCTCCATTTCACTGGAAGGAATAGACAAGACGGCACCCTCATCAATAAACACAATTCCAACACCAAACACCGGCAACGACCTATCCCTACTCGCATCAAAGTTCCTCTGAGCCCTCTCTTGCATGTCATGCACAAATTGCAAAGCCACCCTAAACAAAATAAAGCACACCCTTTATTCTCCATTAAATACAATAATCTAAATTTAAATTAGCCAAACATTTCGAATCATAAATTAAAGAGATTTAAGAGGGGGAAAGTAAAAAGGAGATTGGATTTGCGCTGACCTGGAAGAAGGGCCACCTGAGAAGGCAACGAGGACCTTATCGGTGGGTGTGATCATGGCGTTTGAAGTGACAGCGAAACGAAACTTTCCGAATAAGTTGGTTTTGAAGCAATCCGCGCAAAAACGGCCGTCGTCGATTCCGCCGTAGCCGGAAACGGCGTCGTTGAGCTTGCACTTGATGCATACATTGGTAGGGTTTGTTGAATCAGTTTCTTCGGATTTGATTGGTTGGTTACATGTTGCGTCTTCGTCTTTGTAGCACGAACCGGATTGGCACCCAGAGCCATTGCACGCCATCGACGGTGATTGCACTCACTTTGTTAGGGTTTTGCGGGTTTTAATTTCGACTATTTTAAGAAAAATAAAACAGGCATTTGCTGCAAATTATGTTTTCAAAAACATTGTTTTTAATTGGATAACTAATAATTTTTATTTTTTTAGGTCTTAATATTCAAATTTTGTATATACTCACTAATCTTTGCATTTTCCTTGCATTTTGGAAAATTTTAAAATTTATCTAATTTTATTTACACATGAATTTGGACATCAATTTATTTATGACCACAATTCACACTCTTTTTTTAGATTCGAAGTTTTTAGAGTTCATATGTTCACCTCAAAGTGATAACAATCGAGTTTGATAAACTGACACTTTTATTTACAAAGTTCCCTTTAAACATTGGTTTTTCAATAAAACAACTCATCAAACATTAATATCTTTTTCCCAAATTCCTATTCCTGTCAGTAAAGATAATTTTGACTTCAATATCTTTGAACATTGGTTAAATCATTCACCTTCACATTTAATTACAAATATTTAATTCATTTTCATAAACAATTCAATAGTTTTAAATTACATACTGATTTTAACAATAAACAACAATTACAAAGATTCGCTTTGATTCGTAAAGAAAGAATGAAAAAAAAAACAATTACAAAGATAAAGTCACAGTAATGTTTATAAACAAATAATGATATAATATAGATAAAGAAAGATTATTCAAACTGAAGAATTCATTTAAGAATTTAAAATAGGATGTAACTAGTAATTAAATTACTTCAATATAATATATATTTAATTAAAACTTGTTTTAATAGAAGTTAAGAGAAATGGGGATCTTTTAAATAAATTAAAATCATATTTAAAAAATTAGAAGATGAATCAACGTTAGATAATACAATAATTAAACATTAGATTGAATCACTTCCTTCATCTCAAAATTTTAAATTTTAATTGTAATATTTTTATTTAAAGTAGTAAGTGATATTAAAAAATGTGAATGATATGTTAAGATATTGGATGATCTAATCACTATGAGACATCTAACTAGATGATTTTATGAGAATAAGTACATTTACGAAAGTTTTAATGACAATAAATATTATAAGATGTGTTTAAGTTTATAACAAAACTACTTCATGTGCATAATTAGATATAAACACACTAAACGATCTATTGAGATTAAATCTTTTAGACAATTTTGTAGTATTAATCCCTTAATAGTCTCTTAGAGTTAAACTTTCATTGTGTTCAAAGGAATTAAGACAAAGTATACAATTTTAACATGCTAGACGGTCTCACACTGATTAACATGTTAGACGGTTTCATTGTGCAAAATGTGCTAAATGATGTTGCTATGTTAAACATGTTAGACAATCTCTTTATGTTAGACTTGCTAGATAGTCACAATTGTGCTTAACTTTCTAGACGATCTTAAGAGAAAAATATGTTAGACAATTTCCAGAAGCTAAACAAGTTAGATGTCTAATCATGGTCTTCACATTAGACAATCCAGTCCACTTTTCCAATAAACAATCTATCACATTAGGGAGTTTCTAAACTCAATCTATGTGTTCTTAAACTATATTGCATTCATACTTAAATGTTTTTGAACCTCGTCTTCATGGTATTTATTCATTCGAATCAAAGTTTTCACTCAACGTGTTAATTGGATTGTTTTGGAAAGTTTTCAAAATGCAAATGCAAAACAAAGTCTTTCAAAAACTTCATGTATTCATTGTATTGATGACCTTGAATGAAATATATCTTCTAGATTGATTATAATATATTTTAACTATTGATATGCTTCAACGATCAAAAGTTATGCCAATATTGGAATGTTTTAAAAAATGTAGTTGTAAATGAGAAAGTTTTTGAAAAATATGTAGAAACTAATTGAAGAAAATAACATAAGGCAAAAGGTGTTGAACTAATACATTCATTTTGATTTACTTCAATAATATATATAATAAAATTACAAATACTAGAAGCATAAAATAGGATACTGACAGTCATGTAAACTGACCATTAATGCAATAATAATGGTAAATAGTTTAAGGGTAATAAAATCACAATTAATAACCAACATCCTCCCTTAATTCTGATTTGGAACAACCTTCATGCCCAACATATCTCTTAACTTGATGAAAGCATCGATCTTCAATGGCTTAAAGAGAATATCTGCAATCTGATATTTTGATTTGCAGTATTCCAATTTGATCATGTTCTTCCCAACTTGGTCTCGTAAGAAGTGATATCGAATATCAATATGTTTACTTATTTGATGAAAAACCGAATTCTTTGCAAGATTAATTGCAAAGACATTGTCAACATAAATCTTGATTGGAACATCTAGATTAAAACCAATTTGAGTCATGATATTGTTGAGCCAAACTGATTGACAAACACTTGTTGTTGTTGCTACATACTCAGTTTCACAAGTAGATAATGCAACAATTGATTGTTTCTTTGATGACCACAAGCAAACAGTCTTTCCGATCATAAAACAATGACCACTTGTGCTTTTTCTCTCGTCTGAATCTCCACCCCAATCAAATGGGTCATTTAGAAACGCAGACTTGACGTCCAGTTGGTGAATTTCCCATTGCCTTTGTGCAGCTAAAGCAATGATTAATCTCACTGTTTCCATTCGAGCTACATGAGAAAATATTTCTTCGTAATCATAGCCTTCTCTTTGTTCGAATCCCTTTGCCACCTACCTTGCCTTGTATCTATCAATCTCACCATTTGCTTTCACTTTAATCTTGTACACCCACTTCACATCAATTGCTTTGTGTCCTTTTGGAAGATCAGTGAGCTGCAATGTATGGTTTTTCTCAATCACCATCAATTCTTCATTCATAGCCTCTTGCCATTTGGAGTGTTGAATGGCATCTGCAAGTCTCACGAGTTTTGAATCTGCAAGAAAAGCAAAGTGAACCAAATCTCCATTGTCATCAACTTCATCATCAAGATTTACTTTGCAATCTTGAAGGTGTACAGGTTGTCGATGCTGCCTTTTTGGTCACTCCATCATAGTTACAATTGGAGCTGCAACTTCAGGTTGAATTGCAGCTTCAGGTTGAACTGCAGGTGCTTCAATAGTGACTCCATCTTCCACATCATTCAAAATGTAAATATATCATTTTTTTGAATCCATTTTAGCTGTTGTACTCCATTACCATTCCTCATCTTCAGCAAATGTAACATCACGACTGACAATCACATTCTTTGTCATTGGATTGTACAATTTGTATCCCCATGCTTATATCTAATGAAAATGGTCTTCACTGTCTTATCATCCAACTTCTATCTTGCTGCCTTGGGGACATGAGCATATGTAATTGACCCAAATACCTTCAAGTGTTGCACATTGGGTTTAAATCCGCTCCATGCCTCAATCGGAGTTGTGTTAGGAACACTCCGAGTGGGTGATCTGTTTATCAAATATACTGCACATGTTACGACCTCAGCCCAAAAATAATTTGGCATACCTTTCGCTTTAAGCATGCTCCTCGCCATGTCCATGATTGTTCTATTCTTTCTCTCGGCAACTCCGTTGTGTTGAGGTGTGTAGGGACAAGTTATGTTATGTTGCAACCCAAGTTCTTCACAGTGCCTCTTGAACTCATTAGACTTGTACTCACCCCGTCCATCACTATGCATCATCTTAATTAGTCTGTCACTCTGTCTTTCAACAAATGCTTTAAATATTTTAAAGCAGTGGAATACCTCATCCTTGTTTTTCAATAGATAAATCCAGGTTTTCCTTGAGAAATCATCAATAAAGGTTAAAAAATACTTATT
>Ga0123342_1006591_pt1 | contig 15980 bp, 4 predicted proteins | sample Turbeawhitnodule_FD_89960 | JGI IMG/M metagenome (GOLD analysis project Ga0123342, IMG submission 89960) | Root nodule microbial communities of legume samples collected from Mexico - Turtle bean Mexico white nodule | ecosystem: Host-associated > Plants > Roots > Nodule | place: Mexico: Nepantla... | reverse complement strand
GTATCTCTCTTCACAAGTTATTCACAAAATCCCACAAAAACTCAAAAAAGTTCTTAAGAATAACACATAATCAACCTAGCAAGAATTCACATTCGAAAGATGTAAAAAAAAAAAAAACTATGCCAAGAGTTTAAAACAAACTTAAAAAAAAAACAAATCAAGAAATTGGCCAAATAAAATGATTGTAGGATATGAGACAAAACTAAAGAAAGACACTAAAAAGTACTTTAAAATACACTATAAATAATTTAAACAATGTATTTAGAATTACTATTAAAATTCATATAACAAGAAAGTAAGCTAAACGATTAAAAGAATGAAATTGATTTAAACATCTAATAGAAAACTCAATTAAAAAATCTAAATCTCAAAAGAAATATAAAATTATATAATATATTTTTTATGTACTTATCACACTTAAGACTATTGAAAGGTAGTTAGGCAAGATAGTGAAAGCTACTTATCACACTTAATAATTTATCTCAGAAAAATGTCCCATAGATAAGACCAAGATATTATGAACTTACAAAATTAATAAACACCGCTCAAATTAAAACTAGATATAAAAGAAAGAATAAAAAAAACCCACAAATATATATCTTTAATTTTGGATCTACCAAAAAAATTGACTTCAACTACTTGCACTAAATTATTACAATCCTTGCTGCACAGCTGGAAAATATATATTTGATTCTATTTTATATTCAATTATTCAGTTGCGTGCTTGCGATTCTTGAACAAAAAATTGAAATACTTCCTCGCAAGTTCAATCGATTTGCTACAAAAACGCCAACAAAATCTCCCCATCAAAATAATTCAAGTCACAAATGTCAATGCTTCACGTGAAATGGCACTGTGTCAATGCCTTCAAATATGATTTAACATCGAGAAATGATATTATTCTAACCCGATTCATTTAAATATAAATATATATAATAAAAAATAAATTTATAATTAAATGATATAAAATATGAAAGAAAAATAAGATTATTAATATATCATTACTCTTTCACACATAGGGATTTCTTTTACAAAGTGATGTAATTTTTCTTTTCATTTTTATTAAAATAGAGTTTTATATAAAAATTGTAAATATGGAGAAATGATGCTAAAGTGATATATAACTTTTCTAACATTTTAAGGTAAAATCGTTATTATGAAACTAAAATTATACCACTTAACACGATTTTTATGATAAAATTGTTAAATTTATACGATTTTTTATGTTTTATAATTTTTTCAAAATAACTTTATTTTAATATAAAAGTAGAAAGATTTTCCATTTTGATATAAAAGTAGAAAGATTGTTCCATTTTGGTAAAAATTTCAAGAATTAGATAATTGTGTTGAGTGTGAAGTGAAATCAATTTGACTGGGTTGATCATAAACCATGTTTTAATAATAAGTAAGTTTAATCATTGTGTTCTTTTTATAATTTTTATTTAAAGAAATCATTGTACTTGTAATTAGATATGCATCAGAAAAGAAATAAAACCTAATAAATATCCGTGTGGACTTGACTACTAATCACATTAAATTTTGTGTTGTTTATTTTCTCACGTTGTTTTATAATTATTTGTGTTATTTCCTAATGCGCTTTTCATATCAAATTGAATACAGCCTTTCATCCCATTGCTTTGTAAAGTTGATATATCGCAGATTAAAAAAAACAACAAACTTTGATATATCAGTGTGCCCAACAGATCAGAACATCAATTGCTTCAATTCGTTAATTGAAAGAACTGTTTAACTAACTCACATCATAAACAAATCTCCAATTCAACTCAAATGCTGCTTGTCTGTGAATTTAAATAAAGGCAGCGAATACCAATTGCCAAATGGATAAAAGAAAAATGCATCCAACAACTTCAATTTCCGTTTCAAATTAATTTCAATTTTCAACACACATTCTATTTAATTTTTTTTATAAATAAAAGTTTTCATGTTAAATACTATCTCAGCTAGACTGACACTTCAAATAACAAGAATCATCTTTCATCACATGCACATGAAAAAAATATTACTAAAAATAAATTAAAAAGATAGAGTAAATCAAAATTCATATGATAAACGATACATTGATTGATTATAACTATTCATAAAAAATTATAATAACAAATTAGATGAAAGTATTATATCAATAAAATAATTTTATATAAATAAATCCTAAATCAATCAACTTATAAACACATGTATTAATATTAATATGTATTAATTTTATTAAATCAGATATTTTCTTCAATCAAATTCAACTAATCAGCATTATTTAACACCATTGCACCTGCTGTTTCAGCTACTTCAGAGACTTGCTTCAGTCAATTCACCAAATGAGCATTGTTTAACACCACTTCAATCACGGTTTAAATTTTTTAATAGAACGCCTCGTGTCCCACGAAATGTGTCAATGATTGTTCGCGTTTTTTTAAGCATAGAACTTCTGAACTGCTGTAGTTTGATGTGAATTCTACAAAAATGGCTAGCAGTTATTTTCACTTTCAATTTATGATTTTAAGTTTAGTGCTATTTAGAAAACAACTCTCATATTGTATAAGAGTTCCATACTTATTCTTCTAATAGAGAACTACTGAGAGGATTCTTCTATCTCTTTTTATCGGTTAGTTGTATTATTCTTCAACTGTCTTGTAAACTTTTCGCTTTTTTATTCTAGTTTCGGTTATTGGTTTTTTCGTAATCCAGACTCAGAGGGTACCTGCAGCAGGCACTCTGACACTCAAGTCAGCAAAGACGTTCGATACTCGATTCTCAGAGCACTGTATATGATGACGTACTTGATTCTCGGAATATGTGTTATTTATATTACCTTTGGTGAACTTTCCTTATTATGTCAGGTTAAGGAGTTGGACCGTGTTTAGGTTTGCATTACCTTCCTCTTAATCACGAATTAGCTTCGCTAACCTTGATTGAGCGTAAATGGACTTGTGCAGTCATTTGGCCCTATGGACGTGGGCCTTTACTTCAGTCGGCATAGGGATGGGGACCGAGATGTGACATCAGTCGTACGACTCTCACCGATACATTTGCCCCTCAGGCTCGAGGATGATTAACCCGAAGAGTCTTTTGAGAGTGATGTGTCAGTTGGGCTTCCGAGTTTGGTGTGACGATTGGAGTTCTCAATGCCTGATGTGACGTTAGGCGACACATGACGTGACCTGATGGGGGGTGTTTTGGGCACCAAGTGATGAGGATTGTTGGATCAACAAGATCTAACGGTTGAGATGGTTGCGACGCTTCGCCTCCAGAGACCCTTGAGGGCTATAAATAGTGGTCCCAACAATGCTGAGACACTACACTAATACTCAGACATTTGCTCCAAGACTCGAACATTTCTCATCCTCCTAAGTTGTTGTATTTCGGCTTTCCTAAGGTTAGTCATGTCTTCTCTATCTCGGCCCACCTCTTCTTCATCTCCCCATTCTCCTCATCCCGTGCGTCCTTCTTCCTCTTCGTCTTCGTCTTCTGTTTGTCGTTGCTAGCCAAGTGTTACACCTTGTGGAGGAGGTGGCTAGAGGGGACGACCTGGGTGGTGTTGTCGACCGGTCGAACTTCTTTGAGCAAGTCATCTCCCCCCGGAGATCGACTGGGTGGATCCTAAGGTAATCAGGATCACCTATGTCTTTACGGCCGAGACCTCTGTCGCTGATATTTTGGACAGGTTCCCGGTTTTGAAGGCAGATGCTAGCCTTAGCTTCTTTAGGGTTGAGTCGTGCCTACTGACCGAGACCATATGTCTGGGTCGGTCTCCCACCGAGTCACCTTTCTTCTATATGTATTCTTGTCTTTTTTTTTCAGACTTACACGTTTCTTTACCATTCGATAACTTCACGATGGGCATCATTAGGGCCTCAACGTGGCTTCTATTCAGTTTCATCCCAACACTTGGGCATCCATCCAAGCCTTCCGCCTAATATGTAACGTTCTTCGTTTACATCCAACTCCTTCATGTTTTTTAAATTATTAGATCTCCCATCCGGTCGAGCCTATTCTGTGGCATTCACTGATCAGTCAGTCGGGTAATATCCTCTTCAACTCCTACACCACTTCATACAAAAAGTTCAAAGAAAGATTTTTCAAAGTCTTCGTTCGATCAGAAGTCATGCCATACTTATTTGGCGAAGCCCATCGATCAAGGTTTTCTATGTCTTGGACTAGGAAGCCTCAAAAGTTTAAGGAGTGGCCTCGTCCGACCATGGATGTCGAGGAGGTAGAGATTCTTTCCCTTTTTTATAAGCTCCCGAGGAAGCTCCTTGCATGAAAGCTGATAACCGTGTTTGTGAAAGCCTCTCGTTGGACAGCCTTTAATGGTATGCTAGTTTTTTCTAGTCTCGGTCGGTTGTTTTGTTTTTAACTAAAACTTTGCTTATTATTGTTGCAGAAATCATGAACCAAGACGTTCCTCAAGCGAAGGGCCTACTTAACGCCTTTAAGGAAAGGGCCGCCCAACGGAAGGGTAGGCCGAGTATTGAGACCTTGACGGTTGGGAAAGGACCGGCTGGTGGTGCAAGCCTTTCAGGAAAAAGCAAAAAAAGGCCAAGAGAGAGGGGCAACATTGTCACGATCAACCGCTCCCCCGGGGTAATGCCGACACCACCCCCTCCTCGCTGATCGTCAATCGACGTTGACTTGCTACCAACGGACGACTTCAACCGCCCAATCCCCCTCCAGCGATCGAGCGTACAATGGAAGTCTCCATGTCACCCCTGTCGGTATTGGGGGTGACTTAAAATTTGCGATGGGGGTTTCCTCGGAGGACTTTCTCCAAGGCGGCATCGAAATGATGTGTCGAGCGCTTGTCCTAGCCCGCTTGGGTTTTGAGGATCGGGGTTCTCACTCTGAGAAGATCTCTTGGCTCGAGCATGAGCTTTTAGAGGCTTCGGGGAACCTGAAGCAATCTCTCGTGACTAACACTGAGTACACGGAGAAGCTTTCTCGAGAGGGTGCCGAGCGAGAGATTGTTAAGGGTCGAGCGGCTGAGCTTGAGTGGCGGGTTGTGGAGATGGCAGTCAAGAATGCACGCATGAAGAAGGTCGTGGAGGAGGCGGATAACAAGATCTCGGTGTTGTATGTCAAAAACTCTGAGTTGAAGGCCGAGAAGGGAGCGGTCAAGACAGAGCTGGATAGGAACATTGATGAGATTTTGGAGCTGCTCAACCAAAAAAATTTCCAGGTCGTCCGACAAGCTCACGTCCTCTACAGTATTATTCCATCGTCTGGTGAGTTCGACCCCGAAAACGAGGTGTTTGAGGGTCGGATCTTGTCGAGGGCCGAGGTGAGGGCCTTGGAGAGCGCAGCTCAACCTGCGTCGACCGAAGGTGCTGAAGGTGAAGACCAGTAAGTCTTAGGCTTTAGTTTTTTGCTTCCTTTAATCGGGATGTGGCCTTTTATCGCTTTACCTTCGAGGTCGGGGTGTGGCATCCTCCTATCTTTCTTCATTAATGAAATGGTCGTTTCTTCACATATTGTAGCTTCATTTGAATAAGTTAGGTTCCTCAGTCGGATAACTTAATTGAACAAAGAAAATTGAACAAGTTAAGTAATCAACCTAATTGCGCTTGTAATGCGTTTTAAGGTTTTGGTAGAGTGTGTTGATCAAGTCTAAATCCTTAACTACACCATGTCTTTAGGTATCATTAGGGTATGTTGATTAAGGCTTCATCCTTAAGCGCACCATGTCTTTAGGTATCAGCAGGGTATGCAGTTAAGGCTTCATCCAGACCAAACCAAGGTTTTCCAGTGTTGGTAGGGTATGTCAGTTAAGGCTTTATCCAGACCAATCCGAGCTTTCGCTGTGTCGGCAGGGTATGCTAGTTAAGCAGATCGACACGAGATTTTTGCGGTATCGACGAGGTATGTCGGTTAAGGCTTCATCCAGACCAATCCGAGCTTTCACGGTGATGACAGGGTATACCGGTTAAGGCTTCATCCAAACTGAACCGAGTACCGAAAGATGCGTGAACTTGACTTTAAATTGCAAATAGTTGGAGAGAAACGCCTCATTAAAACCCGTCTGACCGAAAACCCTCAGGGAAAAAATGGTCAGATGAGGAAAGAGTGCGCAAATTTTTTCAAGCTTAGGTACAAAAGGGCCATTTGTGATAGCATCCTAGATTCCTCTATCAATTGATTCAACAAAAAATTTCATTCTTACTTTCCAAAATTGATAGTTCAATCCACAAAACAAAGGTGACCCTATTTACAGAACCACCCTCCCCAAAGTGTAGTATTTTAACCATTTTTAAAAAGGTTTTAAGATCGAAACTTGAGTAACTTTCAAGAATTCAACTCCTAATGCCAATTGTTAGAATTAGTGGCCTAAACAAGAGGGGAGTCAATTGTTTTCACAAGATTTTCGCAAAGTTTGGAAGTAAAGTGAAAAGTTCTAAAAAAATCAACCAATTGATTTTCTATTCAACTAGATAAAATTTCAGTTTTAATGTTCTTCGCGGCAGAAATTCAACCGGTTTTTTCTCAAAACAACGGGTTGTTTATACCAACAAAGAAAGAACAATGATTAAAATAGTGTAAAAGAGAAAGAATAGAGAGATTCACACAAAGAGGTTTATACTGGTTCACTTTTAACCAAGAGCTACATCTAGTTCTCAGTTAACCACTGAGGATTCACTAAGTAATCAAACCAAGATTACAAACACACACCAAGAGTGAAGATCTTGAATCCCTCAAGAACACACACCACTCCTTGGCAATACCACAGTTTTCAAAACCCCTTTTTGAAATTGCCTTACATACAAACGCACAAAATTACAGTGTTCAAAGTGAAAGAAATAGGATACATCTGGGCTTTGCAAAGTAGAAGAACAGAAGTATACAAAGACACAATCCTATTCCACACAAAAGTGATGATCCAAAGCACTTGATCTCTTGAAAAATGTTTTTAATAATCTCTCTTTCTTTTTTCTTGAAAAGATCATAAAAACAACCTTTATATAGACTTGAGGAAGTGGACAAAGCTGTTAGATCAAAAATGAAAAGTAGTTGGAATCATTTAAAAACAGTTTCAAACTCTTAACATAATTATGTTATAAAAACAACAGATTGATTTCTAAAACAACAGATTGAAATAAATTTTTTGTTAAGATTTTCATAAAAACAATAAGTTGTTTTATCAAAATAACTAGTTGTTTCAGTTTGACAACAAAGATAAAACAAAACAAAGTTTTTCCAAATCATTTTGAAAATCACTAAGTGTCAAACAACCAGTTGTTTCGACAAATCAACAGGTTGAAAAACTTGTCTTAGCCTCAATACCTTTGAGTAGCAGCTTTTTCAACTGGTTAATTAGAAAATCAACTAACTAAAATTTCTCAATTTTTAAGAAAAAATTTCTTTCAAAAGATATAAAGAGTCAAGTGAGCTTGGATCAATACAAGGAGTGAATTAACAAGTCAAAAATTATTAGACTACACACACAGCAACAGGGTCTTCAAACTTTCCACACAGATTTGGAGGCATCAAAACATCTTATTCAACAACATCCAAATCTTCTAACCTAGGGTTCTATTTAAAAATAAACTAGCTTCCCTTACCTGAGAAGAAATTGATGTGTTAAAGAGCTCCAATCCTACAAAACCAAAAAGTAGTCTAACCTGTACCACAGAGTCCTGATCAAAGATCTAACTATATCATTAGGACATTGAACTAACAGGGACTAATCTTGAAGGTAGGAACACCACATGCAAAGCCTATACCAAAGATAATCTAATAAGTTCAAAACTAACTCAAAGGAAGAAGGAGCAAAAATGAACTTACTATGTCTAAAACTATGATCAAACAGTCTTGTAGTATTCGTTGTTAGAAATCCAATGGCAAAACCAATCGTCGATCTAATGATAGAGGGGTTCAAAAAGTTAGAGAGAAGACAAAGGAAAGAAAAATAAAAAATTTAAAAGTAGTGATTATTCTAAAATAACATTTAATAACTACTTTTTTTCTATTTATATATTTTTTTCACTTTAATATATCACTTCTACTCTATAGTTATTTTTTAGATCTTTATAATATTATTATTATTATTAATATTAATAATTTTTTTAATTAAAAAATACAATTGTAAATTAGTCAAAACAATTTTCTATCTTAATATATAGCTACAACTATGCTTCATACCTAATATCAAATTAGGTAAAATATAAAGGTAAAAAGCATAGGAGATGAAAACAGTTGTCATCCAAAATATTTAATATTTTTATATGTATATTATATTTTTATTATCATGAAAATTGAGTAAAAGAAAATATAGATAAACAGACACGATTCACCTGTGTTTCTACTATCATTAATAATAATAATCATATTATCATTGAATTATCTTAATCTAATATAGTGTTACATCATTTTCTTTTCTGTTGTACTCAATGGACTTGTTACAACTCCACCTAATATCGAGATAATCTTCCTAAGATTGCCATGTGGAATCTTTCTTCCTTTGAGATGTTTTCTACTTTCTACATAACTGAAATATATTCTTCTACTCTTTCTTAAACCTATTGGAGTAATAACATCTACAAGTATACTTTCAGTTTAAATTAGGTAAAGAATTAATAAAATAATAAATGCATAAGGATAAGGATTGAATGATGTATACCTTGAAATTGTTATTTATTTATATTATTTTTAATAAATTTTTACTCATATAAATCTTAGAAGAACTGCAATTACTCTTAATTTTAAATTAATTATTTTATAATGTCACTAATAATTTCAATATTAATTATGTAAATAAAATATTAAATATTTTACTGTTTAATACTGGCTAATATTACACAGACAAAAATATTTTTGAACTTTTATCCATATAATCAATTTCATCCATAATAAGTTGTTAATAATTTAAGACTTTATTACCAAAAAAAGAGAGTCTTCACTAGTATAAAATGTCTTTAATATAATAATATTTGTACAAATTTTATTATATTAAACTAGTAGTCGTTTTTAAATATATATATAACATATAGAATAATATTGATTAATTTTATTATAGTTCCATCTGTTGATAAATTTTTTCATAATTAAAATTGTCAAAACCATGTTTGCACTCAAATCAAATCGTTTTATCTATTTTCAATTAAAAAAATATCTCTAAATAATCATGAATATAAAAAAAATTATTAACAATATTCTTAATATACTTAATAATTAAAAAGTAGGTAGACTTGTTATTGTCACGCACGTGACATATTCATAATGTACCAAAAAAAATACTTTCCTTTTTTTTATAATTTTTTTCAGTCCCACTCAGATACACACACTATTTTGAAGAATTTATGTCTATATTCTTACGAAGCATTATGATGATGGTTACGTAAGTTGAAAATCAATTCAATTCCAAATTCATTTCCATTTATCTCTTTCTTTTTTTTATCGTTTTAATTATAAAATTAAAAATAATTTCTATATAAACTAAAATTAATTTATATTTAATTTAATTTAAAAACACTCCCTCATATATTTTTTTAAAATATTCTTTTAACTGCTACTTAGAAGTAACAAAATTAATTAATCTATTCTATTTTAATTCACTAACTTCTCAATCACTAAAAATAAGTCAAAAGGATTCCATTAACCGTAATTTACATTTTAAAAATATTATATTAATTATAATAAAAATTATTATATTTTTTATTACGTTTATCTTTCTCTTCTATAATATTATTTTAAAAAGTATTACTACTAGTTTTCATATTTTATGTTTTATAGCTATTCTTTATATTAGTGATAAAAGAGTTTCTTTTCTTTACTTTAAATCTGTTTGAAGAATATAATATTTACTTATTAAATTATATTTTATTTCACAAATATTAATAGATATTTTTATTTAAAAAAAATATTGAATTATTCACCTTGTTCAGGTTCTTTTTAGTATGACATAATCTTTGTCTCATTAGAGTCCTTTTGTCTCCTTCATCCCCTCTGCCCTTATCCTCCCAGAGGATATTTAAGGTAATCTCTTATTTTTTAATTTTATATGATTTTTTTTTATTGTATCATATAGATCTTAATTATGCAATTTTTTGCTAACAATATATATTTTTTATTCAAAACTTAAATAAAATTTTGTTGATCCCACAAATTTTTTACGTGGGTATAAAATTTATTTTTCTTGACATATTGAGAGTTCTTTTAAAATTAAATATTATATTTTTAAAATTATTTTTTTAAAAATAACTCTTCCGTTTATTAAGAAGTGCATATAGATCTTATGTAATTTTTGCTAACATTATTTTATGCAACTCTTAAATAATTTATTGTTGGTCCCACAAATTTTTTACGTGGATATAAAAATTATTTTTCTTGACATATTGAGAGTTCTATTGAAATTAAATATTATATTTAAAAAAAAAAATTAGAAAAATCTTATTTATTATTAATAAGTTAAATTTACACTCATTTATATTTATATATATATTAGATATTGAATTTTATTTTTTAGGAAATTTTTAAAAGTGAAATCCTATTTATCCTTTTTTAGAGTTTCTTTTGGAATTGAAGTAATAAAGTTGTTTGATGAAGATAATTTTGCTTGTACTTCTTGGAGTTGCGAACATTTTTCATCTTGCGAGTAAATATCATGTGATTTTTTTGGAAAAATTTTACTTGACCCTAAAATTGATATTAAATGTTCTTAGAAAAACCTAAAGGATCTTTTTAAAACTATAGTGTCTCTATTATTCCCTTTATAATCAATATGTTTTCTCTCGTTCCTTCCATAATCTATTATTCTAATTTTGTTTGACTCTCCGTACACATTTGTTGGAAAGTAAGTGCAATAATTAAATCACATCTTGATATTATTACTTATATTTGTATCATTTTTCTTGGGGTTTTTTTTACCTTTGTGAACCTTAAGATATACTTATATTGTTAAAATCATATTTACCTTCTATAGCATCACAAAATAGTCTTACTCTATTTTCTATTAAAATATATTTTTAAAGAATCATGAATATGAAAATTATTCACAATTTTGTAATAAAAATATTAAATATTATGCTCAAATGATAGAAAGTTGGTACAGCAAACGCATTTACCACGTGAAGCAGACTTGACCTGGATTATAATTTATTTGAGTAGTTGCGAGAGCCCTTGTGCTTTACTCTTCCTTCGATGTTGGTATTTTACCCAAATAAAAATTTATATTTTCTCATTTTTCTTAATATTTTGATATCTTTTATCATTTATACCGTCTTTTAACAATTAGATATAATATTATTTATTTAAATATTATTATTTTAACTTGAAGTCGATCTCGACTTCTAAATGAGATTATATTCAATGTATTATTTATTTTTAATTTTATGTTATTTTGATTCTTAAGTGATATGGAACTATATTAGATGAATATATTGAGTCAAAGATTAAGATTTTCACATACTATATTAACACTATAAAAAAATTGTGAAATAAAAATTAATTTTTAGATACTAAAATAATAAGTTGCAATAGTAAATTAAAAAATTAATTTCTAAATTAGTTTATATTATTGTTAAATAATTTTTAAATTAGTATCTAAGTAGCAATCCATGTTTTTGCAATCAAATTTAGAAACTAAATAATTGGTAGTTAAAACTTTGGTTGCATACCAATTTAAAAATTATTTAACAATAATATAAACTAATTTAAAAAAAAATTAATTTCTAAAATATCTATAATTTAGTTACTATTATAATTAATTATTTTAATATATAAAAATTAATTTCTATTTTGTGATTTTTTTGTAGTATAATTTCAATTCAAATACATTGAGATAGTAATCACTACATTTAAGATATTGTTCACTCTCAAATTTTAAGCTGTCACGATTTTATTAATTTCAAAAAATTAAAATATATATATATTATCATTCAGAAATAATTAGCTTTATCTGCATGTGGGGGCTCCCACGTTATGCATGCCAAGCATCAAAAGGTCAAATCATATTCATAGTTACGTAAGCTCAAACGCCACCCAATCCTAAATTTCGTGTCTCAAACTTATTTTCTCGTACTACATTATAAAATGTAAAATAAAATTCATTCCTATATAAACTAAAATTAATTTATAAAAACTTTGTCATTTACAATTTGAAAGTATTACTTTGAATTGCTACATAATTAGAAGTAAAAAAATATAGTTGATCTATTTTAAGTTTTTCTAACTTTTCCATCACGAAAAATAGATCATTCATCATAATTTATATTTTTAAAATATTGTTATTAATTATAAAATATTTTTTATATTATTTTATTAGGTTTATCTTTCCTCTGTAATATTAATCTACACTATTTTAAAGTTAGACTATTATATTCTTATTGTATTACTGTTAGTCTTTATATTTTCTATATTGTATTTGTTTGAAGAATATGACATTTACTTAAAAAATTATGCTATTTTAAAAATTGTATACGATAAAATATGGTAAAGGATAAAATATTAGAGTTAAATACTATAAGGTGTAAAAAAGTTATCAATAATATGACATTGTGGACACCACATGAGATTGTGACAATCTTATATTAATAATTTTGATATTGAAAATATTGACCAAAACCTTAATATTATTTTTTAGAATATTATATTCTTATTATAAAAAAAATTATTAAATAAATTATTTTAAAAAAATAATAATTAATTATCATATTAACTAAATTAGATACTATTTTAGATATTAAAATAATTATTAATATATAAAGTAATTTTTATTATTAAAAAAATTTATAAACTAATATTTAAATTGGTATCTAATTAATTATTTTAATTTTTGAAATAATATCTAATTTAGTTAATATAATGATTAATTATTTTTTATTTTTAAAATTAATTTTTATTTGATGATTTTATTATAGTACATATTGTATTTCTCTTCAAATACATTATTTAAATTCAACTTATTATAGATTGGTCTCCATTTTCTCCATCAAATACATTATATATATTTATTATTTTATTTTGTGGAGAGTTTTTCTTTGAAGCTTTCCTAAAAAAGAAAAAGTGAATAGTAGGTGGAACTTTGAAACTCAAAATAGAACTCATAAATTAGGTTGTTGTGTGTGGAGATAGTCCAAACAAAACCTAATATGATTGAACACCTCCATTATCATTCTTCCATGACTATCAAACCTTAGTTCAAAAAACATTGGGAAAGGCATGTTGATATGTTCAAGTAATTCCAAGTTTCACTTATATGTGAAACTTTTATTTCAATAAGAAGGTAATGATCCGAAGATTTGAAGTGAAATTCAATCATTAGGAAGCCATATAATTGAAAATCTTGAGTTTTAATAGTTATGATTATTTAGTTTTACTTGTTAACTACACTAAATGGAATTAGTAAAAGTTTGCAAACAAAATACATGGTATTGATGTAGCAATATATCTATCTTTGGTTAAGTAATTTTTTTTTAAAAAGTGAAAATTTTGTTTTATCAATGTTATTAGTGCCAAAATATTATATGATAATGGAGATTGAATGCGAATTGGTTGAAAAGCGTTAAACTTGTAGTAAAAATTGTGAGATAAAATTATTTCTATACTACAAGAAAATTATGAAATAGAAATCAATTTTTAAATACTAAACTTAGTTACAATAGTAACTAAATTAGAGACCATTTTAGAAACTTAAAAAAAAAATTGATTTCTAAATTAGTTTCTATTATTGTTAAATAGTTTCTAAATTGGTATCTAATTAGCAACCAAGATTTTTCTACCAAATTTAGAAACTAAATAATTTTATTTTGATCTCTAAAAATTAGTTTTTATTTCATAATTTTTTTTAGTGCTAAATATACAAAATCAAATCATGAATATACTGAATACTATTTTTATATATTATGCATAAAACAGTTGGTTCTTTTAAAAGAAATTTGAGAAATATAATACATAAAACGATATATATTAATTAAGGTCTTTCAATACATTTTGTTATTTATAAAATATATTTGTAGAATATAAAACAATATTGATTACTTCTATTATTTTTTATTTTATAAAAGAAATTCAAAATAAAAATTAATCATATTTTATCCTTAATTCTTTTATTTTTTAAATTTTAAATCTTTAGTGATTTTTTCATGATTAATTATATATTAACATTAATTCCTCCTTTAATAAATATAAATAATAATTATTAAAAATTAAACAAGTATTTAATTACTTCACTCATCAATAAAGTTAAAACAAAATTAAACATTTTTTACTTAAATTGTAATTTTTTATTACACTAAACAAGCAAATATTTACTCTCACTAAAAACAAAAACCATTACTAATAATTGCCCAACTACGTTAAGTCAACATATGAACGGTAGCTGCGGAACGGGTAGCTGTGGACCCATAACACCTCGACGTGAAACTATTTAACTATTTATTGTACGGAAAAATAATAATGATCATTTTTTTATTTTCACCTAATAGACTTTATCTTAAATACTAATACATGTTTTCCATTATTATTTTAAAAATGAATATGGTATTCTAGATTTTAAAAAATCATGGTCTTCGTATTAATTAATATTATGAGACCATAAAGATACCATAATAGAAAAAAAAATATTAATGTATATTACTAATTATTAAATATAAATCCTAGAGTATTATTATACACATAATGTGGTTGCGATATTCTTTGTTATACTATAAGCTTTCTTGCACTACAAATAAAAATTATTTTAGAGTATTACATGTAGCTATGTTGTATTAGGTGAAAGGTTTAATTATAAAACATTAAAGTGATGCAAATAGTCGATGTGCAATTAAAACTCAAGCTTCAAAGATAAGAGAATATAAAAAAGTTAATGGTCTAAAACGAGTTGAAGTTAGTTGGTTTGAATAGTTGACTATTGTAAATAGAATTAGCAAAAATTTGTAAATCATGGTTAGAAAATCATTAAATGAAAATAAATATCAGAGAAAAAAATAATTAATTATTATGATGATTAAATTATATACTATTTTAAAAACTAAAGAAATTATTCACTTTTAAATTAGTTTATATTATTAATAAACAATTTTTAAATTGATATCTAATCAATTACTTAGATTTTAACTATCAATTATTCAAATTTTAAAATTGGTATCTAAAATCTTTGTAGCTAATTAGATACTGATTATTAATAATAGAAACTAATTTAAATATTAATATTTTTTTTAGTTTTTAAATAAGTATACAATTTAGATAATATAATAACTATTTTTTGTATCTTTAAAACTAGTTTTCAAGAATTATTTAGAGCCATCATTTTCAATATGTTATAGACTAGACAATTGGCTATCTTAAAAAAAATTGAGAAATATAATACAATAAGTATATATATATATATATATATTATTTAGTATTGAAAAACTTGAACAAATTGAAGGTGGAATTTTAAAAGTTTTGAGATGGTGAGTTGTTTGAAGTCATTTAATTATCTCCCCACGCGTATCGTGTAGCATAAATATTAGCTATTCTTATTATAGTTGGGACCATTAAAAGATTTTTTTTCAAAATTAAAATTGTTACAATTCTATTTGTATTTTGCTTGCTATAATTTTTATTTAAAATAATGCAGATTGTGAAAAAAATTGTTGATGATTTTAAAAGTATAACAAACTATATTAAAAAAAAAAATACAACAATACTATTTTTCTTGTTAGGTATCACGAAATCTCAGTACCGACCCTACTCACCCATGCACCACCACTAGAAGCCAACTCACGCTACTGCTACGTATTCAAATCGCATTTACGTAAAAACCAAACCCAAATATTTGTCGTTCCCCAGCTATTTTTCTAGACCTTTTTTTTTCAGCTTACCATTTTTATGCTTATATAAACTCCCACATGCATGGGAATCAAAACAGAACCAACAAAATCAATAGCAGAATAGCAGAAGCAAAGATTCAAGTATGGCTCTTTTGTATTTGGCTTTGCTAATTCTTCTGTTTCTGTTCTCTCTTAAGCTCTTCTTCCAAACAAGAACATTCAGAAACC
>Ga0123342_1006590_pt1 | contig 15980 bp, 7 predicted proteins | sample Turbeawhitnodule_FD_89960 | JGI IMG/M metagenome (GOLD analysis project Ga0123342, IMG submission 89960) | Root nodule microbial communities of legume samples collected from Mexico - Turtle bean Mexico white nodule | ecosystem: Host-associated > Plants > Roots > Nodule | place: Mexico: Nepantla... | reverse complement strand
AGTTTTAAACCTTGATGGGCAAGGGTATGTATATCAATGTTATCATTACTCTTAGGACAACCAAATTAATAATAAATTGTGGAATAATGATAATTTACATTTTGCAGATTCTTACCTTCACGCCCTGCAACTAATGGGATTGGAGATATCCTCAAAAGTCTTTATACTGATCCATGGCTATCGTGGAAGAAGATACCAATTAGAACAAGTGACTTGTGGTTCAGAGAGTTTTTGGTTGATTTCATATAATTATCTTTGTTTAATTATCTAGTTTAATTTTATTATTTATGTTAGTCTTACATATAATTAACTTTGTTTCTTTATTAATGCAGAATAAGTTTTTGATTTGTCCACCAGATCATAGGTGGGCAAGAAAGAATTTTGAAATGTGAGGGGCTGTAACCATGAAAAATAATCTAAATAAGGCTAGACAAAGAAAGATTAAGCCAAACTGGATTGGAGATAGTATATGGGATATATTATGTCAGCAATGGGCATCTGAAGAATTCCAAAAGAAAAGCACGATCGCAAAAATAAATAAAGTCTCTGGCTGTGGAGGTTTTGGAGGGTCTCGTCACACATATGGCTCTATTAGCACATCTCAGCATAAATATAATATGGTAATTTGTTTTTCTAACTATTTTCTTTTTATAACATCTCAATATATATATATATATATATATATAATATGGAAAGTGTGTGAAATTTATTTTATTTTTTTAGACAAAGATGAATGGAATTTCTCCCACTATATTAGAATTGTTTCATCGCACGCACCAACGACGTAAAGACAACTCTTGGGTGGATAAAAAATCAGAACAAGTAAAGGTAATTAACTATTACCTTTTATTTTAGTTGTTCTGTTATATTGTCTGTTTTTTCATTTTCAATGTTAAGGTTATTGTTAGTTTATTATTGTTGTGTGTTTAAATACAAACTGTAGATCTTTACCAAAGGTGGTTTTATATTTCACAACCTTTTATGCAAGTGAAAAGTAGCTTTGTGAATGTTCAATTCATAGGGATAGCAATCTCTTAACTTCAAAAGTACACAAGTGAAAAGTTATGGTGACTATACAAATGACTTTTTACTATATCAGTAGTTAATCAGTAGAAGTATAATCTATGAAAGGAATAAACTATTATGACATGATGTATGAACAGATTCTATGTTAGCAGACTTTATATACAAGGGCTTCTTTCCCATTAAATTTTGTTTGCAGTTTATAATTTACATGTAGATAATAGGTATTTGTTAATTCTGCTATCTACTATTTACATTAATACCTCTCAAGTCATCTCACAATATTTGTAGCTTCTAATATTTTCCTTTCAGCAGCTAAGTTGAATAAGACTGCACCTCAGGCTGCTTTCTTCAAGCTGTCACCCCATAATGAAAATCAATTATGTCAAAATAAATTGATAAAGTAATAAGAACTTGGGTATTGTAGAATGTTTAAGATCTACTACATACATGAACTAGTAAAGTAGCATGATGTAATATTTAAAGTATTTGATTCTTTTCTTCTAATAACTAGATTTTAAGATGAGTTTTCTAAGTGTTTGAAATTCATATAAGAGGTGGTTATTATCATAAGTGAAAATTGTTGGTTCATTAGATTTTAGAGGTGAGGCTATGATAAGAACTTAGCTATCTAAATGTTTAGTTACTTTTGAGAATAAGTGCTTTGATCTTATCATAAGAGAACATGAGTCTTATATATCAACAACTCATCATAAAACTTTGTTTTGATTGATATAAGTATACTCTTAACTACTTAGACTCTCTTTTGTTGATTATTTGTTTCATTAAAAGAAAAGGATTATCAAGAAGAATGGCCAAACAAAATATTTAGTTACCCCAAGGAGACACATGGTGTGGAAGATATCATTGAATTCCTGTAAGAGAAACTTCTCTTGTATAACAACTTCTGCTAATTCTGATAGCAATCCAGCAATCTCGTCAGCCTGATTATGAAGGAATTTTAACTTCATTTTTCAATTTGAAGTCCTCAACAATAACAAGACTGATACATTGTTACCAAACATACCATTGGTGAATAAGTAGATAACAATGACTTTATGGAATTTGTTAGATTCAATGCACGCCACTGAGAAACAGATGCTAGTTTCAAATCCATCTGTAAACAACACAATAATAAGATTCTGTAAATGCAAATCTTTTACACTGATGTAAGGCCTAAATGTCTTTAATTGGACTTACATTTGCACCTTCCAAAAGATGAACTCTGCATGAAACAGAATACAAACACTCTTGCAATAAGGTGATTGCAGCTACATGTTTCCTTTTCATACTTCTCCATGTTTTCAATAGCTTCATCTACCAACCCATAACACACACCAAAGATGAGATAATTAAATTTCTAAAACAACAATGGCATAATTCAAGTACACATTTCAATTAGAATCCATTTCAATGCATTCAATCATAACTAAATGACACACACTATAAACTCACTTGAGATTGCAATATATAATCTATTTTCATCTCAAGCTTCTCTCTCTCAAGCTCTATCTTCGTTAGTACTAGTGAATATCTTTGCTTGGCTAAACTCTCCGAAGCACATATCAAATTACCCTGAACACAGTAATAAACAAAAATTGTTAATATCATTGGAGATGAAATATAAAACCATCTCATAAACCAACAACCCAAAAACCTTACACAAAGAAACATAACAAGTACAAGTAAATAGTCTGTCTTAACAGTCTAAAGATTTTCACAATGTCATTCAATCAGAAGTCTAAACTTGTTGATTTTTACAGTACTTTTGGTAAAAGTTATACTTTACAACTTACTTTTTATCAAAGCAAACATAACAAGTATGTTAAATTTATTGAATTCTTATTTAAAAGTTATATCTAACATGCTTTTTTATTGTTTGGTATGCAAATTTAAGCTCGATAATTTCATATCAGTAGCGGATTTTGGTTGGGCTTAAATCTGAAGAAATAATAACTTTTTTTCAAAAGTTTGATGAATACCTCAACTTGAAGGGAAATGGTGTGATTCACAGCACAAGCTTTTGCATTTGCAAACCGCCATTGGATGAAGCGATTATCAAGCAAACGTAGTTGATGAACCAACTCAATATTTAAAGGTTTCTTGTGTCTGAAGAGATCAATGCCCTTGCTCACAATCTTCTCCACACTTTTAGGTTGAGGTGGCCTCAAGCTGATGTGCCCATGAGACAATGCCCAGTGAGACTTGGAACTCACGTACCCAATAACAGAATTATTAGCCTTCTTCACCGCTTTGTGCGTCTTCACCATCCATGAATCATCAGAATCTCCCCCTCCTGTTGCCATGTACTTAGATAAAATCTTCGTACCCTCTTCTCTCGAATTCCATGTTCTTGCCAGAGAATGTGGTATCTGATTATGAATCAATTGTGTTCTTAGAATAATGAAAGTTTCTTGAAAGAGTTTTTTATTTTGGTTCAGGGTGAGTCTTTCAGGAGCAATATGAGAATCAAGTTTCTTCATTTCATCGTCTTCTTCCAAGCCATTGGCGTCACTTCTTAACTCCCTGCAACTCCTCTGTTTCATGAGAATAGAGAAAACAGAACATGTTCTGATTCTGATGATGGATGGTTTGTTCACTCTCTCTCAGCCTTTCGTTATCTTGTGATCGCCCAAAAGTGACGGAGATTTAATTCTTAATTTTGAAAAACATCTCACCTTTAATCTTCACCATCATTCATTGTGATTTTTTTCATACTTTTTTATTTTTTTAATACTTTTTTTACCCAATGTTTATCACCCTTAATTACTAAATTATTATTGTTATTAGGATAGTCGTAATTTATTTTTATACATGTTTCCTTTTTCACATAAAAAGTTATATTTAGTTAAATAGTCTTTATTATTTAAAATCATTGTTTAATAATTAAATAACATTTACTAGTATTGTTTAAAAACAATTTTTTTTATCAACTCTTTAATATATTTAATATAAAGAGTGTTATTGATGGATGTAACCAAAATATGTTTAGGCTTAATCATCTCTAATGCCTTGTTGTCTTTGTATATGAGTGGATTTGCAAGAATGCATGAAAAATGATGAAAATACAAATAAAAATTAGAAGGTAAAGTTGTTGGATTAAAATATTATCATTTATTATTAGTTTCATTTTGTAAAACATATAATTTTATTATTTGTACTAATTTATTATTTAAAAGAACTAAATATATAATTCCACATTATAAACATATACTTATTTTATTTGGTCCCCAAATTAAAAGTTATCCATTTAGTTTCTAAATTTTAGAAAATGTTTTTTTTTTCTTTCTTTCAGTATTAGCATGTTATACTTTTTATTGAAATGATCAACAACATCCACATCACGAATTAAATATATAAATAAAATAATGACATGATAATTTTTTAAATTTTTTCTACTTAAAGTGTCTTTTTAATTCTAATAATTTAGGTGAATTTTATTTTAATTAATCACATTTAAAATTATTTTAGTCTCTCTAATTTAAAACTATATATTAATAGATTTTCTTGAAATTGAAGACCTAAAAATGTAATTTTCAATTTAGAAAACTAAAAGAATAGATTTTAAAAAACTGAGGAACAAATATAATGTATATACCTATTTTAAAATACAAATTTAATGCCTGTTTATTCTAACACAGATTAAGTGTAATTGAACTAATAAACTATGAAGTAGTTTTTTCACCTATCTTAAAATATCAGGTTGAACCTATAGTCTTTTGTGTTCCAAAACATTTTTGAAGACGACTTTGTATAGCTTGAGTTGTTTTTTTCGTTAAGTTATTGTTTGTTTAGCATTCTGTTTATCAGGTAATCATATATCATTATTGTTGCACTTCTTAAGTATGTGTAAAAATTAAGACTACAGGTAGTTTTCTTGAAAGAATGCTAACATAATTATTTTCATAAAACTTCAACACAAGATTTCCTAGTAGTTTTCAGTTCTAAGTGAAGATTAGTAGGCTAAATTTTAAGTAAAATGAGCAATTTCCAATGCAAGAACTCTACACCATGGTTATAATTCTTCTCTAATATGATATTATCATTGCATTCCATGTGAAAAAGAATACCACAACTATTAAAAGAAGAAGCTGGCACCAGAACATTGCATGACAAAGTTCAAAATTTTACTGCACATATATGTCATAGCTAAATAGAAACTAATCTTGCATGCTCAGCCAAAAAAAAATCTGATTTGGAGGTAGTATCTTGTATGAACAAATGCTAATTCTATGTTAGCAGCCTCTATATACGAACACTTCTTAGTTTGTTATAATTGAATTTTATTTGTAGTTGTTACATTTTTGCTGATCAACTATTTACTTGAATATCTACCAAGTGATCTTGTGACAGTAATTGCAGCTTTTCATATTTTTCTTCTCAACATTGGAGTTGAATGAGACTGCAGACTAGGCTCCTTTCTTTAAGCTGTCAACACATGGCCAAATCAATCAATAAATAAATAACTGAGTAAAACATTTCATGTCTAAGTAATAAAAGAACACAAGTTTTCTAGTTTGCTACAAAATTAACATAACACGTTGTTTTTTATTGATAAGATTAGAATCTTTAACTAAGTAGAACCTTTTTTGCCTCTTATTTGTCTCATCAAAAAGAGAAATGCCATGAAAAAAAATAAGATATCGGTACTATATGAAGAAGAACCTAAACAGTATTTAGTTACCTCAAGAACACAAATGTCGTGGAACACATCATTGAACTCCTGTAACAGCAACTTCTCTTGAGCTACAATTCTTGCTAATTTTGATATCAATTCAGATGTCTTATAAGCCTGATTATGAAGAAATTTCAACTTCAATTTCAATCTTAAGTTTTCACCAGATAATATCAGGACTAGTTGAGTGTTACCAAACATACCAAGGGTGAAAAACTAGATAACACTGACTTGATGGAATCTGTCAGATCAGATGCATACAGCTGAGCAATGGATACCAATTGTATATCCACCTGTAAATAACAGTAAAATTTCTAAATGCATGTTTTCTTGTAAGGTAAGGCTTAATTGTCTTTACTTGGACTTACCTTTGCCCCTTCCAAGAGAGGAACTTTGCATATAACAGAATGCAAACACTCTTTCATGGTGGTAATTGCAGCTAAATGTTGCCTTTCTATACATGCCCACCTTTCCAACAGCTTCATCTACCAACCATAACACACACAAATGAACAAAGAACTAAACCTCTAAAAACACATATCTTAATTAGAATCTGTTTCAATCAATCTTAATTAATGAGACACACTATACACTCACTTGAGAATGCAGTACAAAATTTAGCTTCATTTTGAGCTTTTCCCTCTCGACCTCTATCTTCTTTTGCATCACTGAATGCCGCAACTTGGTTAGACCATCCGAAACACTTATCAAATTGCTCTAAACACGTACATAACAATTCACAAAAACATTATCCCCATTAGACATCCAGTATAAAACCATTTCATAAAACAAGAATCCTAAAACATTACACAAATATGTTTCTTGCATGTTTTGATTCGGCTAAATATGGAATAATAATTGCTTTTTTTTTTGCAGTATGGAAGTTAATCCGTATCTAGTATGTTTATTTACATTTATAATTGCTATCTTAAATTATTCACCATCATTTTAAGGATGATTTCTGATTGATCGATAGTGTTTATCTATTAAAACTCTTAAAACTCACTCTATGCCTATTAAACTCTATTTTACTCAGTTCTTTGATGAGGTTGCAAATATAGTCAGTTTCTCCAAAAAACTGAATCAAACATCTCTTAACAGATCTTTGTACTCCATATGAGTGTCAAACTATACAAAATTCAGGAGTGTGAGCAATACCTCAGCCTGTAGAGACATGGAGTGATTCACCGAATGAGCTCTAGCATTTGTGAACTGCCATTGAATCAACCGGTTATGAAGCATACGCAATTGATGAACCATCTCGCTAGTAGAAAAAGATTTTTTAGTCCGAAAGAGATCAAAACCCATGCTCAGAATCTTCTCCACTCTCTTGTGTGGAGGTCTCAAGCTCGAAAACGACAATGGTTTATCCTTGTTTTCGAAAGAGAAAGGTGGTGATCCTGATCTCCCAGGAGACAATGCCCACTGAGACTTGGAACTCATGTACCCAATAAGTGAATTAGCCTTCTTCACCGCTTTCTGTGTGATAAACTTCTTCATCATCCATGAATCATCAAAAGAGAAAGGGTCTGAATCAGAAGCTTCTCCTTTTCTGTCACATGCTACCTTGTACTTAGAAGAAACCTCCCTACCCAATTTTCTCGAACTGAATGCTCTTTGCGGAGAAAGAGAATCCAAACTCATATTTTCCGATTCCGAATTAATTGAGTTCTTAGCATAAAGAAAGCTTCCCTTAAAGGTATTCTCATCCAGAGACTGTCTCGCAGGATCAAGATAAGAACTTGGTTTCTTCACCACAGGAGAAGAAGAAGAAGATTTTCCGGAGACACCATTCTTCATGATCCTACCAATAACATCTCGATCTTGATCGTTTTCTTCTAAGCAGTTGGTGTTGTTTCTGAACTCCCTGCAGCTTCTCTGTTTCGTGAGAGCAGAGAAAACAGAGCCTGTTCTGTTTGTGGGTTTCTGATTCTGATGGTGGTGGTATTCTTCCCTTTCTTTGAGCCTGTCGTTGCCAATGTGATCAGCCAGAGTGGCGGAGTCTTTCCTCGCCAAGCGGTTGAACCGGCGGAGCGGGGAGCCTGAACCAGGTTCAGGCGAAGCGGTTGAATTTGGAGACATGAACCGGGAACTTACGAGACGAGTTCTGTGTTTGGGAGAATAAGGGGAGACAGAGTCATTGGAATCGCTCTTCATTGAAAGAAGAAAATGAAAAGAAAAAAAATTACAGATGAAAAGATGGGATAGAAAACAGAACAGAAAAAAAAACAGAACAGAACAGAGGTAGCAGAAATCTGAGTGCAACGTCAGTAACAGTGAGCGCATGAGAATGGCGCGGCAAAATATTAATACAGAGAAATGCGCCGGCACATGTGGAAGGGATTTCCTCTGTTTTCTCTTTCATTCAGTTTTAAATTATTCATTTAAACATCATCTCTGTTCTTGACGAAAGAGAGGAAAAAAAATTACAAAAGGAAATTTTATCGTCTCTTATAATTTAATTAATTGTTTGTTGCAAGCAACCATAAAGGTAACTGTGATAAGAATTCATTTTGAAAATTATAGATTAGGGAAAAAAAGCGTCTTACTTTGTTACTGAAGCGTGTAACTTTGGAAATATTTTAATGGATTCTTTTTAATAATTGATGTATGAATGAATTCTAAATCAACTTTTTCAATATAAATTAAAATAGTTATACTAAATAAGTTTCTTTTAAGTGCTATATTTAAAAAAATTATATATTTTTTAAGTTGAAATGAAAACAGTACTAATTACCTTTTATCAATTATGTCTTACCTTTTACTTAATCTTTAATTAATTAACACTTTTATATTTATAAGGAGGTGAAATTAAAAAATAAAATGAAAATTCTCATAATTACATTTTATATAAATTAAACTTATAAAAAAAAATGCTAGAAACTCAGAAATTAAAATAGTAATTATGTTTAAAATCTGAAGTTAGAGTGGCATTGTCCTTATTTGTATACCCAAATGGAATCATAGATAATATCGAAGCTGATATTGTAGCATTTATGGGATAATAAAAGAGGATATTTAAAAGCTCTATTGTGTTAAAAAGTGGTGGTTGATTGGAGGCAAATATGGGAAAGTGATGTTTTTGTTTGGACAAAGTGTTGAAACTGTGAAAACATGGAGATATTAGCCAACAAGAGACTGCAAGTTTTTGTAAAGCCTGCTTCTAACTTTGGAATTTTAAGAAACTTTTTTTCTGATTTTGCAATTATTATTTTCCCTACATAAAATATAAACAAAACAAAATATTTGTATTTGATGCTTAAGATAATTAAAAGTCAATAATTATTTTCCAATTTAATATACAGGATTGAAAAACACATGTTAAGAGTGTTGATCATCTATTCAATGCAGAAAGAGACCAAAACAAACTAAAGTGAATTTGCTTCTAAAACAAGGGGAAAAAACTTCACATTGTGTTAAACTTTGGATTTGAGGAAGAAGTTAGACTAAAATCTATGCATATCCATCCACAAACACTCTTAATATTTATAAAAGGGAAAACTTTAAAGAAAAAAATAATTGAAAAATACTTGATGGGAATGTTTATAATCAATTAAAATATAAAAAAAAACGGATCTAACCAAATAACAATTTGTTTTAAACTTTGGATTTGATGACAATTGGACACAGAATTAATTCAACACATATCTACAAACACTCCCAATGTTTGGACAAGAGAGAAGTGTAGTTAAACTTCACTTGATACAAGATTATTTAAATAATAGTATGTGAGAGTGAACTGGTTGTCTCACTCAATAAAAGAACAAATTTTTTAAAATAATAAATATTATACAAAGATTTAATTTATTTTAATGTCAACATAGTTCTATGAAATTAGTTCTAATCATATCATCCATACTAAATTCTTCATCATCATATCTATAGCTCGATTCTCCAATAATCTAAAGAGAATTGTTAAAATTATAGAGTCTAATAAGAGTAAGTAGATGATTATATAAAATTAGATACTTTTAAATTTTACCTTAAAAAAATTAAGAATTTAATTTTTTGTTGTCTTGTCTTCTCAAATTGATTTTGATTAGGTGTTGTAAACTTAACCACATTAGTAGGATGATTATTTTTTAATAGATGACGATTAAGATTTTTTTAATTATTTTTATTAGTAAAATTTAGTTTTTATTTAAATTGTTAGGATTATTGTGATAGTAAACCATTATTATTTCTTACTCGATATTTTTCTTATCATTGATTAATGTTATTTTTTTTTTGTCAATAATTTGTTAGAAATTTGTATTCAAATACTAATGGGTAAAACTTTTAATGATCATTAATTAAGTAAGATTATTTGTGATCAATGTCAATTGAATATATTTTTAGTCAACATCAATCAAAAAGTCAACAAAATTTGCAATCAATAATATAATAAAGAGAACCCTCACAATGTCAATTCAAATAATTGTGAATCAACTGAAAACAATCTCTACTAATGTAAACAAAGTAAAAACCGTCAAAGTAAAAAAAATAACATCCATTAAGATTACTCAAGAAAAAAATTATTAATCTATTTTTTAATTATTAATCATTATTTGATATTTGAATAATTTTTTTGCATTTGATAGTAAATCCTTATCCATTAAAAAAATTAAAATTAAAAAAATTGAAACAAAATAAATATATTTAAACATTTTAGAAATTAACAAATTTCATATCGAAACAATGTGTTAAAATGAATCATTCAATAAATTTTAAATTCTTGAAATATAAAACATTTTCATATATTTTTATTTTATTTTATTTTTGGAGAACGCCACTCTAAAAGTAAATGGATGCTTTCGTAAATTTTGTGGAGATTCGAATAACAACTTTTGGGGAGTGAGATTAAGAATGAGATACCCCAGCTTACCAAAAACTTAATGGCATCGTGATATGAGCACCGTTTTCTAGCTAAACATTATGGCATTAAGGTGAGAGAAAACAGAATCTTGTTGAACAGAATAATTAACTAATTCCGTAACATTAGCCTGTAAAAATTGAAATTCATGAAAAATGGTAACTCAAAAGACATTGGCATGAATCTTTAAAACTTTGATGCCATGCTAAGGTGGATGTTGGACCTTTGATTACACCTCTCAAACTTTTGAAAACTAAAAAATGTATCAAGAATGATTGGTTTCTTTACTATATGCATGTATATAACTATGTCTAATATTTGTGGAGTTGAAATTATGAAGTAGTGGAAAATCAATGGAAATTACACTGTTGCAATATTGGGTGAGAATAATCAACGTATTTTTCCCACAGAGGCTTGTACTTTTCCATCCCAATCTTCAACCACGGTTTGGAGTTGCCATTGAAGTGTAGAACAGCCCCTCTTTCTATCAACTGAGGATCAACATTTGTGTAGCCAAAACCCAGCACATGCCATGATGGATCCAAGGGCTCAGTAAGCCCATAGAAGGTTAACAAACCAGGTGGCAAGGTACCAAGTTTCCACAATGTCCTGTCTGCATTCTTTTCTTGCCAATAGTGGTAGATTCCTGTCACATTCCTTTTTCTCCATTGAACTAAATCAAACACATTCATGCCAAATGCCCATCCACAAGCATCAGGATCAAAATGTGTTCTTATTAGAGGGTGTGAGTAGTTCAAATATTTATGGTATCTGTGAAATGTCTCCATGCATGTCTCAACGGCTCCATTGACATTGCCGTTCAAATCAATGGTAAAAAGATCAGAAAGATCCTTCTGAACCACAACATCATCATCCAGGAACACCACTTTCTTCAGATCAGGAAAAACTTCAGGGATGTAGAACCTCAGGTGGTTAAGCATGGACAGATATTTCGGATTCCTGAACTTGATGGGAGTCTTGCTATCATCAGTGTTTCCTTTGAAGTAATAGTTCTGTATCTCTGAGTCTTGAAGCTGCTTAAGCACAGGAACGTATGAAGCATTCAACCAACTGAAGTCTTCAAACCTTTGAACTTCAACTGTCACCCCTCGAAAATCGTTCAAAGAAAACCATGCCTTCATTGCAGCATAATTTATTTCATCTGTGACAAGGTGAAAAACAATCTGATCTGGAACTTTGGAATTTATTGAAGTGGAATTGATCACAACTGAGGTAGCAAGGATGTTATCAGAAAAGACACAGAAGTGGTAAAGATCATTATCCTTCAGTTTCATGTCCACTTGTCTTTGGTCCTTCAAATTCTTCTGTAGGCTAAGATTCTTGAACCATTTAGATGTCAACCTGACACCAAGGCAGAATAGGCTCTTTGGGACTTCTTCAGCAGCTATTTGTCCATATTTTGAACTCTTCTCACTTGCAGAACTCATCTGTTCTTCAAGAGCTTGAATTTTTCCTTTCAGTCTCATGATCATGCTTGCACTGTCATAATGGAGCTGCTGGGCCTGAAATAGTAATAAGGCCATATCACGAATAGCATATTGTGATTCCTTGATTGTTAATGGAGTACGCCTCGTAGCAGCATTTGAGAGAAAAATCTGCGAAATGCGGATCTGAGAAGTTAACTCCCAAGCAAATTGGTGGTTATTACTTTCTTTGGCAATCACAACAAAAGCTTTTGCTAGTGAGATTTGATCATTAATTTGTCTGGTCACAGACTCGGGGCTTAGCATCTCATCCGTAACATTGAAGCCTTCAATAACCCTCTCACGCCTGAAAGTTCTCTACACAACAGCATACAATAACTTATCAGTAAACAAAGGACGGATTACCTTCCCCCCTCCACCAAGAACTCAAAATTATCACAATATTTCAACAATGAATATAATAAAACCTTTATAAACAATGAATATTTTATGCATTAAGAATATTTAACAAAGCTTAAGACAAACACAACGTTGGAAACAACACTATTCTTGTTATTGAATGGAAAGGTTTTCCAATAAGTTTGGTAGGAACTAGGAACTAAGAACACACCCCCATATAGTTATATCTTTTAATTATTTGATTTAATCCACCCCTTAATCCTTCCCCCTCCCAAGCAATACATGCAAGAAACACATAAAGAGCAATGAACAAAAACATTCTGCCATGGTTTAAACTAGTAATTTACTGCAGGGTGCACACTGATACATACATTTACACCATTGATGAATCCAACAAAACCTAGATGACCCTGATAATAATACACATTAGAAAGACGACAAAGACACAGAAACACACAGAACAATTATTCGTAACTCGCCATTATCATTATTCCTAAGTCACTAAAAACTAAATTGATTACTATTTTACACTTCAAGACCTCAAAAAGTCTAAAATTGAATCAATTTGCATACTTTTCTCCACAACAAGACTAGAAATCTATAAACTGACAGAAGAAAAAAAACAGAAACAAGTAATGTGGTGATTAAATAACTTATACCCTTGAGAATTGGTAAGTGGAGTCAATTTTGGTGGAGCCTTTGGCGAGAATATAAATAAAGAAAAGAAGCAAAACGGTGCACGATGTCCACCACACTACATCCTGGAGCCTCCTCCCCCTGGCCTTCGAAAATCTACGCTCCTTCGCCTCATAATTGGAGCTGAAGAGAGAGATCTGCTGCTGGGTTTGGATCTCTCGGGAATAAAGAACGGAACTTTGAAGAAATCTTTGAGTTTCAGTTTACCCCAAATGCTTCTTGATCAGTGAGTGAGCACGGAGAAAAAGAGGAAGAGACAGAAAACAAAACCGTTGGGTTGGGAATGGGAGAGAAGTGGGTTTCTGTGATTCTGTTATCTCCCTATTCGTTACAAACTGCTCCTCTTCCTACTAACAAAAAAATGGTATCATACCATTTTAGATTTTTGGCAAAACTTTTTCTAAGAAAAATAATACTATACAATATTTTCTTACATATATAGAAAGAATTAATTTCTGTACTATCTATATAAAAAAAATTACACGATTATTTACAAGGAAATTGTAATGGAATTACTAAACATTAAAGAACAATAATTCATGTGATCAATATGATTTCATGATAGTAAACTTTATACCGAAAATTAGAATATTTATTGATTTAATAAATAAATATCTAAATACATTTGATGTAACGCGATACCATTGTACTTACATTATAGATATCAGGTTACTTATATTTATATTATTTTGCTGTAACATTAGGTTACATATTATTGTTAAAGGTGACATGCATGCAATAAAAACCTGACATTTCTCCCATACCATGATTTGAAAAAAATATATTACCAACCATACAACTTTGATAGGCCCTAGAGGTATGTCAAACTTTAATTCTTACCTTAACTTGAAAATTCAAGTTTTACATCACATAATATAACAATATTTTCTTTTAAAAAAAATATACAAAAATTAATTGAATGTTATTATTTATCATTCGATTAATATATAATTCTATAATGATGGTTTAGTTGTATTTATAAAATTTTGAAGTTAAAGAATTACCTTTGCCGTTGTTTTCTCAAAAGCCAAAATGGATTCTCATTATAGGGCAGTAGTGTCTGTTTACTTCTATCAATATGGTATGGCATTTACATCTATAACCTTTTTATGGAATTATTTTTACCCAAAATAATTGTCATGCATTCTTAAAATAAATTGAGTTTTCTTTATGTATGTATATATACATAAAGTTATTTAAAATATATTTTTTATGTACTTTTTTAAAATATAATTTTTCAAAATGGATTTTTTGGAGTGTTAAATGTTTTAACATTTTTAAAAATACTTTCTCAAAAGTAAATGTTTATCGCATTACAAAAACTATTTTTTCGGAAGTCAATTTTAAGAAAAAATGTTACACCAGATGGCTTTAAGAAAATAACATTTACATATTTTGGGATAATTTAACACAGTGACAGTGACGTCACCTTCAAAATAATTCTACATATTTTATTTTTAATTATTTTTTTATTATTGTACATTTTATCTTATCATAATTATTATTAACGAGTGGAATTCGCATTTTTTAGTTTTTTTTTATTATTATATATATATATATATTTAAATATAAATTTTTGTATGTATGTGACATATGTTATTGAGTTTTAAGAGATTTGAGGAAGGAGAGAAATAAAATAAGAGAGAAAAAATAAAAAAAATGTTCTAGATATAACTATTTTAAATAGGAGAATCGATCTCTTCACTCTCCTATCAGTTAAGTGACCACAAATAAACGGCTTTTGATAACTGTTTTAAATAGGAGAATCAATCTTTTCACTCTCCTACAAATTAAGTGACCACAAAATAAAATAAAATTAACTTATCAATTTTTTCACTTTTCTGCCAGTTAAGTGAGAACAAATAAAATAAAATTTTAAAATTAAAAAACTGCTTATTTAATAAAGAAGAATATCAAAGTAACCAATCTCTCTACTCTTCTGCCAGTTAGGTGACAACAAAATAAAATTAATGTATCAATTTCTCCACTCTTCTGTCAGTTAGGTGACAACAAAATAAAATAAACGTACAAATAAAATAAAATTTTAAAATTAAAAAACTGCTTTATTAACTTCTAAAATTATAAAATGTTCAAATAACCAAAATAAATTAATAAAACAAAATATTAAGCAAGGATAAAATAAAAAAACAATTTAGACCAGTCTTTTAAGTGAAAAAAAGAAGAAGAAAACTTTAACCACAGACAAATTTTGTTATTACAATTGTTGACATTATTAACATTTTCAATATTATTATATATTAAATTGTATTAATGATTAATCTATACCTATATATAAAGAGAATTCTCCACTTTAACTGATCTCAAATTTTTTTCCTATTTTATCCTTAGATTAATATTTGATTTTATTTCAGTATTTTTGGCATTGTGTCATTTCTTATTTTTTTAAAAATATTTGAAATAAATGGAGAAACCGTTTTAAATTGAAAGAGATAATTTATTTTGAAAATTAATTGCATAATGAGAGGGAGTGTCTGTTGTATAAGAGAGAAATAAATTTAAAAATTATTTGAAATAAATGGAGCAACCAATTTTGTTTTCGTCGACTCGAGGTCAGTCGGAGTATGGATGGGCTCTTCTCGGATTCCCTCCTAGTGCTCGGTCGGCCAACTAGATGAGGCGCTAGTTATTGTCTCAGACTTTAGCAAACCGATCTTCTGGGGACGAGGGAGTTCCACCTGTGATTACACTTTGACGCTCAAGTCAGTGAGAACATAAAATATCTTGTATATAGTGGAATATATTCCAGGTGTAAGAATATTATGTGGCACCTCACGATTATTTATCTTATTAATTGATCAATTACCATAATTATCCTATTATATTATTGGTAATTACTTGATGGACGTAATTACTATTACCATAAATAATT
>Ga0123342_1006589_pt1 | contig 15980 bp, 3 predicted proteins | sample Turbeawhitnodule_FD_89960 | JGI IMG/M metagenome (GOLD analysis project Ga0123342, IMG submission 89960) | Root nodule microbial communities of legume samples collected from Mexico - Turtle bean Mexico white nodule | ecosystem: Host-associated > Plants > Roots > Nodule | place: Mexico: Nepantla... | reverse complement strand
TTTTTTTTTTTTTTTTTTTTTTTTTTTTTTTTTTTTTTTTTTTTTTTTTTTTTTTTTTTTTTTTTTTTTTTTTTTTTTTTTTTTTTTTTTTTTTTTTTTTTTTTTTTTTTTTTTTTTTAAAAGATTTTTTTTTTTTTTTTTTTTTTTTTTTGTATATCTTGTTGTTAACTCTTCTCTAGTTTCATTTTAAAATACTAAAAACCTAAGAAGTATTAAGTGTATAAAAATGTAACAAATTTATCACATAAAAATGGTAAAATATTTTTTTGAAATGATAAAAACACAAAAAAATCATTAGTTAGAATATACTGTACATCAGATAAAATATATAACATTATATAAGTGAAATAATTTTGATAGATTTTATATTTTAAAGGACTCAACTATGCTCGAGAAATCTATTTGAAGTTAATGCAATTTACCTTTCTTGAATAAGTGTTTTATTTTATAGTGAAATTGTAGAATAGGCTCTATACAGGTACTTTGAAATATCATGATAACTACCACTACACACTCTATTTATTTACATATCAATGTTTGAATGATTGTAAGAATATTAAAAAGCACCATGCATCTGTTATGGATTTTAGATAAATATATTATATATATAATAGTGTGTAAAATAATATGATCACAATGTTATAATAATATGATCACATCTCATGTCATAAAAAATGTCAGCTTAATATATAATGATGTTATAAAATGTCATATCTGTAAATATTGTTATCATGTAATAAAACAAAAAAACATATTTATAGAAACTAAAATAAAATAGTGTAAGAAGTAAAAAAAAAAATAAAATGTCTATAAACACTAAAATTTTTTAAAAAAATAATCACATATTTAAAAGGAATAAAAACAAAACTTAGCCTTTTTTTTATATAAAAACTAGAGTGGAACATTCACAAAGTTATTTAAAAATGAACCTAAAATTAATTAATGAACGACTTAAAATATTTCTATCAACTAGTTTTCTACTCTAATACCCACTACCTGAGATCATAATTTTTTTATAGTTAGGTTATTTGTACTTTAAGCCTCTTTATATATTCTTTAAAGTTAAATAAAGGTCATGAATTTCATATCTCAAGAGTACTATATTTTTCACAAACTTTCGTATCTAATGTCATTACTTTAAAATGTTTATGAAAAAAAATGACCAAATATGTCCGTTAGACCAAATTAATACTATATTTCAGTGTCTTCCTCTCTGTCCGTTAGACCAAATTCTGATTGAAATTTTTGGGTCGTTAAATTAGAAATTAATTCACAATTTATTTCTTCAACTATAATTAACCAAAATTAAATTATTTGTAATAGGTGGAGCTTAAATTATTTATAATAGTTGGAGCTTCTCTCATTTTGATCCCAAAGTAACAATGCTGAAAAGTTGATCTAAAATCCACTTTCAGAACTCAATCTAAATTTGTTGGTGAGAACACTAACTTACATATTCATTTTGCATATAAACTTTTATCTATTTAAACACACACAATATTTCAGTAAACACTGGTCTCTTAGTCCTGTTTGTATCCGGGCGTGCAAAGAACAGAAGAAAACACAGAAAGTTGAAAAAATGAAAAGAAAAAAAAGTAAAAACACGGAAAATAATGCAACTTTTATGTTTTAAAATTTTCTATATGATAAGATTTGTAATGATAAGATTTGTAGAGAAAGATTACATGACACTATTTTTTTAAAAAAATTAATAAATTATATATAATTATGTAGGTAAACTATATTTTAATATATATATATATAACACTTATAATTTTTTTTATTAATTATTAATATTAATTTTCATATTATAATAAAATAAACAATAAATAAAATATTAATTTTAATTATTAATACATATTTTTATTTAATTTAATATTAATTTTTTTATTTTAAATTATTTTAATTTTAATATATATTTTAAAATTCTTTTATAATAAATTTTTTAATAATTTTTTTAAAAATCTATTATTTATCAAATTTGTAAACCATTTTAAAAAATTAAAAAATCTTTTCCAATATCACATCAATTATAAACTTAAAAGTAAATTTTCCTTACAAATCTATTCTATATACTTCAATCCAAACAACCTCAGTTTTCTCTCAAATCATTCTAAATCCTTTTCCTGAAATCCCCTCCCCTAATCCAAACACACCATTAATGATAAATGGTAAAAAGCCATTGCAAGTTGAGCAGCATCAGAAGTGTGTCTTTGTGTGCAAAGAATTACCATTTTGAAGGTCAGGATTCAATTTAAACATCATGTATGCATTGGTCCCCTGCTCATCAACCACTTTCCATACAATCATGCTCTGAATCCGGTACCACATTTATGAGCTCAATTCACTTGTTAGTTTATAATAATTTAATTAGCTTAATGCTCAGGTTTTAGACTAAAAATGGTTGTTACCATTTACATGCTTAGTATTTAATCTTGCAGTAATCAACTATCTTTTAACAAGCACACTCCTCCCTGTAGATAACCACTACTTAGTTCATTATGAGAGGTAATCGAAGTTTTGGCAAACCGTCTTATTCAAATTTCCAACTAATAATAACTCTATGATATTTGGGTTATGCAGGATCCATGCATGATCCGTATAGACACATCATTTTCTGGTAGTATAAGTTTTAATATCAAGCACTGCAACTGGTCCACACTCATTAATTATCATATTCATAAGTCAAGCTGGTGAATAGGGATTGGGGTTTGATGCATGTGGCTACACTTAGTTTTTAACTCCTTTAACACATCACATCGATGTGATAAGGTGGATCTGAACTCGTGTCTTTTCTTCAAGATAAACATAAAATATCACAAACATTAGGAAGGAACATACTAATGACATGTTTAAGTACTTTAAAACCAATCCATATTTGATTGCTTCAACAAAAATAAATAAATTCGTTGTGATAATAATTGACCAATTTGTATATAAACATACTGTTTGATATCAGTGGAATGATTGCGTAATTTATTTTACTGACATAACACTACATCCAAATTAATACATCAATCAATCTATAACAGTATTGTTATTTCCCGATTTGTTATATAGTGATTTGAAGAACACAAGATATTTTCTCTTCAAAGCTAAGGTATTTTCAAATTATCTGCTTTCTTGAATCTCACTTGGTGCCTACTCAAAGTTACCATTGCAATGCATTGCTTTTGCATATAATTCAATGACACTCTGCACCCAGTAAAAGAAACAAAATAGCACACAGTTCTTCTTGACTATCGGGTAGAAGGGTTAGACAGTAATTCTCTTCAGTTTTGGTTCAACAGTGAAATTGAAATTCAAAATGATGATCAATGATTATTATTACTAGTTAATATTGCACAACACAATCCATTGAGAAGTGGAAGAACACCTTAGGAAACTAAAATTGAATTAATAATTAGGTAGATGCATTTATCATGGTGTAAAGTAATCTAGGCAAAGTAGAGGACAGATGAATGAAAACATGAGATTAGAGCAAAGGGTTCCACTTCCCTTCTGAGATAAATTGAGGCATGTGCAGAACTGCAACTGCAATTATGTTGCATGAGTAGCAACAACATGTATTTTCCAATGAGTTGTTTTCACCCACTCAACCACATGACCCTACGAGCACAGTGGCTTTGTACAATACCAAACTGAATAGCTTTTAGAAATTTAGACCTGCTATAAGTTCTGGTATAAACAACACTCTATGCAGCATTCTAGTTGCATTACACCATATCACAATTTTGTCCTTTGACAGTGCTGAAACTTTACACCAAAATCACATCGTGAGTTATTCAACTTCTGTTTTTTTGTGGTTATTTTTACGTAGTACTAGTATCCAATTTGTCACGTACCAATGTTTCTTTACCTCTTCTTTTTTTCTCTAGTGAACAGGCATAAATTTTGCAAAAGAAGATTATGTTAGTGGGGGATGGTTGGTCAATATCTTGATGCTTTTTTCGGGATTGTCATGACATGGGCAGCTTTTAATTTACCCTTTTTTCTTTGTTTTGAGCCTGTGGCCTCTGACTAGTACCAGTTGGACCTTCTTCTCATGCTCTCTCGTGAACCAACACCCCTTTGTCTCTTGAAAACATGCACACTTTTTTAGATGTAAGCATCATTTGATTTTCTTTGACTTCGTATTTGGAGCTGATCAAACGGTTGAGTTTTCATTGGTGAATGTTCCTTAGTGGGGGGTTAGGATTATTCAGCGATTCCCCTTTGGGTTTCATTGGACACTTGGTTCTTTGGTATCCGTTTGCAAGCAACAAAAGGTTAGGAAAAGAGAGTTACTTTTGTTAATTAGTTATGAGGGTCACTTGCACTTTCATTGTGAAATGTGAGTGGTGGCTGAAGGCAAATGCAGAGGCCAAAGGGGATGGTTTCACATGGTGGGGTGTGTGCAGTGTGGTCGTGTCATTCCCATTCCAAGGCCATTGAAAGCTGACCCTTCCCCTTTGCCTTTTGCTTTCCAAATCAAAGCTCTGTCCTTATTACAGTGTGGTCCTTCTGCATTTCTGTCTATTCTGTCTATTTTGTTAATTCACACTTCACACCTGCGCCTCTTCTGCTGTTACATTGCTCTCTCTCTCAACTATAATTCAAACGCTGTTCTAATACCTATCTTCATTATCTTATTGTTTTTTCTCATACTCTACATTTTCTAAGATATAATTTCAAGATTTTTGGAATGATTATTATATCATTGAATATATTAAATGGATTAGTTATCAATATTCATCGGTCATGGTCTCTCACTAAATTAAGGAGGAATTCCCAACAATTCTCGTTTACAGCTTAATTGAGGAGTATCAATAATCTAACTTCCCAAAAACAGTTTGTTAGCTTCTTAACATAAATTATCTTAATCAATATGTCGGACCAGTTCTAATGAGTAATGACTCATTCCATCTTGTATCAGAACTAAAGAGAGAGAATTAGTTCTGATTTTTCCGACTTCATTCTAGTTTCCTCCATTTGATTTGCAGTTGATCTGTTTTGTCAACAAATTTATGGAGGACAATGCAGTACAAACAATATTTAAGATGCTGATGATTTATTTCATGCTATTGCAGAAATTATGCACTGAATATAGTTGGACCACGTTGTTCTAAATTATAAATGTTTGAGTTTGACTTCCATCATGATGTCTGACATATATGTAAACTCTGTAGTTGACAGAAAGATAGTAAATCCTTTCCTTAATATCTTCCATAAAGCTAAAGGAAGATACATAACTTCTTTTATTTGATTTCAAAGATATCAGAGAAGTCACTCTGCCGTTGTCTTAGAAAAACTAACAAAATCATAAATTCAAGACAAGCTAGTTAAATAACAAATACATCAAACTCTGGAAATATGTTCTACTGTCAACAAATCATGTTCTTGATGTGAAAAAGGTAGAAGTTGAACAACTAGTTTTCATTTTGATGCGAAAAACATGTCCTTGATCCACTTCCATGTTAATTTTGACTGATACGAATAAATGCTTCAGAATACAACTTCTGGATCCAATTTTGCAACCTCTTCCATATCGAGATCTTGCAGTAGGATTACTATTACTCTTGAATGATGATGAAGAGTAAGAAAAAAATAAAAGGGTTAATTTCGTCACTGCTTGGTGCAATGAGAATGAGAGTACCTGCAAAATATAACTCCTGCTATGGTGTTCACAGAAAAGTAGCAGTAAACTGATAACTTCTGCTCTTACTTAAATAACCGTTAACTAATAACTTCCACAAGCGTCCAAAATATAATACCAAAAAAGTACATTTGCAATACACGCCTCGCAGGATGTTTACATAAAGAAAAATGATTCTTTTACACCATATAAAACAAAATATCCACTTTACAGCTTATTTTAATAATATAATAATATATATTAAATATAAAAAGAAATTTATTAAATAATAATATAATGAGTTGGAAAATAAAAGTGTTATTAAGATGACAACCTTAATTTTTTATAGTAAGCAATTTAAATTTTTATATTTTGAATGATTAGCTCAGATATTTTCAATCAAGTAATTTTCTGATGCTTATATTTTTTTTCAGAAGCAGCAAATTAACACATTATATAGAGAGGGAAAAAGAAAAAATATGAAATTATTTAAAGAAAAATGAAGAAAAAAAATGAGAGTTTACAGAGTAGCCGAAAAGGGTATTCCAGTAAATAAAGAGAGAAGAGTGGAAGTTTCTGTGAAGTGCAATCTAAGGATAAGTATAGATCTGAAGTCAGAACCAAATTACATTCTCTCTCTCTCTTCCGATATCGTTACAGAGAAATAAATACCAACGCATAAAACCAAATGCGCTTGCTTTGAGAACTCAAATGGCTGACACCGCCGGCTCCGGTCACCGGCGAGTTATGACGCTCATCTCTTCCCTCGTCTCCCTCTCTCTTTCCATCAGAGTCTTCGCCGGAAAGTGGCAGCTTATTCGGAGCAGGCTGGAGGAGCTCTGTTCGGCACTCGTTGCCGGCGACTCCACTTCACTCTCAAGCGAGCTCCCGGCGATAAATGGCACGGTGGAGGAGTGCCACGAGCTGGCGAGGCGGTGCTTGGATCTGTCCTACAGCGGGAAGCTCTTGATGCAGAGCGACTTGGACCTGACTTTGGGGAAGTTGGAAGCGCACGTGAAGAAGCTATCCGAGATATTCAAGAAGCGTGTGTCGAGGCATGGCTACGCTGTTGTGGTTTCAAGGCCTGGTTTTGGAGCTGGCAAAGATGACATGAGGTTCTACTTAAGGGACTTAATGACTCGAATGAAGGTTGGTGATTTGGGAATGAGGAAGCAGGCATTGATGAACCTGCATGAGGTTGTTGTGGAGAATGATTTGTATGTGAAGTTGGTTGTTGATGTTTCTGAGTTTGTTCACTTGTTGGTGGATTTTCTGGGTTGTAATGAGGTTGAGATTGTTGAGGAGGCTGCGAAGGTTGTTTCTGTCGTTGCGGGTTTTGATTTTTGTAAAGGGGTTTTGGTTGGTGCTGGAGTTATTGGGCCTTTAATTCGGATTTTGGAATGTGGGAGTGAAGTGGGAAAGATTGCTGTTGTGAGGTGTCTGTGTAGACTGACCGAGAATTCGGATAATGCTTGGTGTGTTTCAGCTCATGGAGGTGTAACTGTCCTGTTTAGGATTTGTGAGAGTGCAGAGTGTAAAGGAGAATTGGTTGGTGCTGCTTGTGGGGTGTTGAGGAATCTTTGTGGGGTTGAGGAAATCAAGAGGTTTATGGTTGAGGAGGGCGTAGTTTCCACGTTTTTGAAGCTTGTAAGGTCTAAGGATGAAGTAGTTCAAGTTAGTTCTATTGAGTTGATTCAGAACATTGCCTCTGGTGATGAGTTAGTTAGGCAGATGGTGGTTAGAGAAGGAGGGGTTCGTGTTCTTTTGCGTGTTTTGGATCCAAAGTGGACGTGCTCGTCTAAAACAAGAGAGGTTGTGATGAGGGCTATTGAGAATTTGTGTTTTTCTTTGCCTAGTTGTGTTAGTCTTTTGCTGAGTTATGGCTTTGTGGATCACTTGATGTACTATGTTCGAAATGGGGAGGTATCGATTCAGGAGTTGGGGCTGAAGGTAGCGTTCAGATTGTGTGAAGCATCTGAGGAGGCCAAGAAGGCATTAGGTGATGCAGGGTTCATGGCCGAGCTTGTGAAGTTTCTAAATGCGAAATCGTTTGAAGTTCGTGAAATGGCAGCAGAGGCACTCTCTGGCATGGTTATGGTAGCTAAAAACAGGAAGAGGTTTGTGCAGGATGACCAAAGCATTGCCCTTCTCCTGCAATTGCTGGATCCAGGGGAGGGAAATTCTGGTAATAAAAAGTTGTTGATCTCTATTTTGATGTCACTAACAAGCTGCAACAGTGGCAGGAAGAAAATTGTGAGTTCCGGGTATGCCAAAAACATAGAGAGGCTTGCAGAAGCTGAGGTTTCTTCCGATGCCAAGAGGCTCGTCAGGAAGCTAGCCACAAACCGGTTCCGCAGTATGTTGAGTGGAATCTGGCACTCTTGAATGTAATATTTTTTTTTTTCACTTTTTTAACTGTAAATTTTCACCATAATTGTTTTCCAAGTGCTGCTAATTTGGTTTCCTCACCTCAATCTTTTCTCAGTTTCATTTCATTTTCCTTGCTTTCTTGACAAGAGTAACTCATCATAGTTACTAAGATTGTAACAAAAAATAGTGATAACATGATATATTTGTTGTAGATTTTCTTGGGAATACTATGCCATTGTTTTTAGATTTTTAGCTTCGACAGTTGAGAAGTTAAGAACAAAAGATGTAATTAACTACTAGTAGTGATATTTATTTTAACAGTTGGTGTTCTAAAAACATTATAAGAAATAAGTGAACCGTGTTGGATCAGATGGGAAAGACGTTAATCATTCAGGAGCATGTGAGTAGTGTCTATCTTGGTTTTCTCTATCTGGCATTATGTGCAAAGAGATAGTGATGGATGAAGTTTTTCCCATCTGTATTGTTTTGTCTCTTAGCTAGTTTTCTTTTATACTGTAACAGTTTCTTTATTGGAATTGAGAAAGCACAACACGCCAATTCTTTGCATGCTTGTTGCCTGGGAGCTTTCAGATAAGACAACAAAATGAACTTACATCCTTCTCTTTATGTTTATGCTTTTTTTAATTAACCCCTATGAGCTTCTAGAGTTATAGAAAATACCAACATTGTGAAAGTGCAAGTTTCTAAATCTGGGTGAAGATTGAGGCTCTTGAACTCTGTAAAGGAGGAAACAGCAAGCTTCTTGCCTGTGTGGTGATTGATGAAAAGGGTTTTGGGCGGCATTTATTATACCATGTATTTGCAACCAATGCAAGAGGACTATTTAATGGGGAACATGTGAAAATGGGGATCAAGAAAAGTACTATTTGGTCGAGGAACACACACAAACCCCATGTGGAGCGTACCTAATAAACTATCGGATTTTAGACTAACTATACTTAGGTTTTTCACTCCATATATATCACACTCATTTCAAAAGACCATCTCTTATAGTGTTGTTATTAGACCACTCCACGCATGCAATGCAAACTGTAACTTTCAGCGTGAAGGGTGGGTTGGAGATTGTAAATCGACTAAAGATTAGAGTATTTCATAAACTTTACTTTATAAATCGATTTTATGAGATTGACTGACTTATTGTGTTGTTATTAGACCACTCCACGCATGCAAACTGTAACTTTCAGCGTGAAGGGTGTGTTGGAGATTGTACATCGACTAAAGATTAGAGTATTTCATAGTATATAAACTTCATTTTATAAATCGATTTTATGAGATTGACTGAGACTTAATGTACCATTATTATTAACGAAATACATGGTAAAAGGTAAAAGGATGTATGTCCAAAAATATTGTTAAAAAGTAGTTATAATTCCACATGATAAATATAAGACTCCTAAGTTTTAAGAAAGAAAGAAGGTTCAGTTTAACCTTTTCCTCTGTAAATACATTATGTGCTGATGGTGGCAACCAAATCTCATGTTTCTACAGTTCTTAACTTGTGTTACTTTTCCCAGGTTCTAGCTTAAAGCGGTCCAGGAATCTGTTTTTGTTAGAACACCATGTTTCTTCCAATCTCTAAGATCTCATATCAAATGAATGATTTCATTGATTGTGTTTGTTGAATGTCTGAAACTTTCTTTTGAACAAATAGTTGTTCAGTAATATATCTAAAAGAATGTGCACAGCAACTGATGGTAGGTGTGACCCACTTAATAACAAAAACAATGGCATGATAAGAACAATTAACGAGTATAGTCATTTTCAATAAAACAGTTGAATTATGATTGCAAAAGTTTTTCTTTGCAATCCACTTTGGGGCCTTTTGAATTCATTCACACCTTCCACTAGTCAAAGTCGTCATGTCTTTTTTTACTCTAAACTTCCTTTCTAGGTAGAGAGGAAAAAAAATAGAAAAAAAGAGCAAAAGTGATGTTTAATTGAAAAAAAAATGAAACATTTTACTATAATATTATTTTATTTCATATATTATTATTATTATCATTATTATTATTATTCATGAAGATATTTTATTTGTTTATTATAAAAAAGATGACCCTAATCAATTATGAGACTCCTATCACTGTTTATGGGGTTGTTTCAGATTACAGAAATGATAAACAAACAAACATAATAAATTAAAAGTAATGTTATTAAAAGAAAGGATATGGATAGTGAAAACTTGCTCCATAGCCACAAACACTTCAAATAAAAAACAACAGTCACATAATAAACAAAAAAAGCATTTTTTTTTATTCGGTGGGCTTCGAATTTAAGAATCGATATGGTATGAGGTGCTGAAAGCTGACATATTATTGTTTGGGCTTAATGGCCTTTTATCCTTGCCTAAAACTACTTTTCATTGTGTTCTCTCAAGTTTTTGTTGTGTAATTAATTCAAAAGAGTATTTTACATCATACTTAGTTCAGTTACTATTATGAATAAAAAATCAATTACTACTAAAAGGGATAATTTTATCAGAATTAATTCAAGTACTGCTAAAAGTAATTTATAATCAATGAATAGAGTTGCTATGAAAACATGGTAACTTCTACTGTTAGTTCGATTCCTATAAAAGTAATTTATATCGCAACTAATTCAATTTCTATTAAAAAGGTAGTCTGTGTTATGATAAACTCAACTTTTATTAAACAATATAACCAGTATCAAGATTAATTTGTTTGCAACTAGAAAGAAGTAACTTAAGGACCTATACATATAATCTTTTTAAGTACTTTACAGGAATTAAAAATTTAGGTAATAGTATGAAAATTTTCAATAATCTACAGAGTATACTATTTTCAGTATTATTCATAAAACTGTTTAGATTTCAATCTGAAAAGTTCCATTAAAAGGATTGGAGATAATCTATAATTTTTATACTTACATTCACATTTCAGTTTCATCACACCATACTTTTTAAAGTTTTTTTTTTGTCTTATATAACATCAACCCTTGTTGTCATGACAGCAAAACACCCTTCTTACAGAAACTGCCATTTTACATCAATCCTTCAAAATATAGTTCTGGAAAAGCCAATGACACTGACCCTTGTGTTGTGTACATATACATACAGAGGATGCTCTCATCCAATTATAGGTTTCTCAGAAGAACACTTCACACTAGCCATTCACCACCTGAATCTTCTCTAAGCCAAACGTTTGTGATTACATATAATTGTTTCCCTAAGTCAAACATTTTTTCTATATAGAGTCCATTACCATTTCACCCTGCTGCTTTGCCAGATATCTTTCCCTCCTCTCTTTCTGGAAACAAAATCAGAGATATAGATATACGAAGCATTTGTCAAAAAGTGACATATTGCAAGGTAACCTTTCCAATAAACTGTTTAAGTAAACATACTTACCCATTCATCTATGACGAGCCCTTCTCTCAAAATCTCAGGATCTTCATCTTCTGGGGCTCTCTTACGTGCCTCAACTGCAGCATTAGCCTCAGCTAGCTGAAGCCTCAGTTTTTCCAAAGCCTTAAAAAACAATATCACTCAGGAAAATTAATTAATATATATGTTATTCATAGCAACAGATATTTGAGAAAATGCGTTTGGAATAGTTTATGAACATTTAATTGTACTTTTAAGCACCAATGTAGTTAGTAAGAGAATATTGCCACAGAGTACAAATGAAAAACTTAAATTTCAGCACTTACAGGACTATTACGCTCTGGGTCCAGAAAAACAACCTGCAAAATCTGTTCCACTGTTACTTGATCCTTCAGCTCACCAAACTGTTTAGAGAATGAACAAACACCCATGATTCAAAACAATGCTGAGTAAGATTAGCAAGGTGAACAACGTCATTGCTTCACAGAAAAGCAGAAAATCGGGGACACTGTAGTGGTTGATATATAATGAGAAAAACCAAGCATATACAACAGAACTTATTTTGATTGTGTCCAGATTTCATAATGTGCGTACGAAAGATAGGGAGAGAGAAACAATCCAACCATTAGAAATTGAGACAAGTGTAAGTTTGTACTGATGATAAAAAAACTAACCATTTCAGGGACATATTCAATTGATCCTTTGACCTTCATGCTCATGATTTTAAATTTGAATCCAGTTTTTTCTGGCTTTTCATTATTGAGTGGATGCTCTACAAACTTGAACACTAGCAAATCAAATACAGATCAGTTTAGGAAAAAATATACAGATTAGTGAGATAACTTGGCATTATAAACAATCTTATGCTCCACACAAAGCAAGGAACTTGAAGAAATGAAACATTAATTATTACCAATCGCAATTATACTCTCGCCAGGTGTAAGTACACCCCCTGGAGGGCGCATGAAACAGCTCTTGGGTGCATTTGTTTGAAACTATGTATACACAATAAGTTGAAGAAGAACAAAAAGGGATTGTTAGAATAGGATATCTGATTCAAAATCAGAGATAACAAATTGAAAATAATTCGTTCATTTATTCAGAATTACAGATGAACTACTCTTCAACAAAATAATGTTTAACACAATAGACAGTTCACAGTTGATTGGAAGACTCATCAATATGCAAAACAAAGGCATAGCAAAAAAGGTACATATGTTTTATTTGAGTATACATTACCTTGAAAGCTACATTGGATTTGCTGGTGTTTTTAATCCTGATGGCACTCTTAACCTGCTTGCCCGGTTCATCTACACATGACCAGAAACAATTGAAGGAACACTCGGAATGACTCTGTCAAGCAATCATCTATACAAGAACAAAACTACAGACAATATTTTTTATAAGCTATTTTTTATGTTTTTCAATCTAAAATAGAATTCTATATCCGTAAACAATATAATAAGACTTGTTTTAAATAATTATGCTGATTGTTGATATTAAAAAATATCTAAAATACTGGATCTACATTTTTTTCATTTAAGTATTATTTCTAATTAAGGGAAGGATACATTAGGAAGATACAAGGTTACTAAAAACAATGATTATTATTAACTAAAAACAAGAATGAATTTAATCTCCTAGTGGAAGCCTAACTCTCAACGTCATAAAATCGACTTATAAAGTCATATTTACACTCATTTTATATAACTTTTAATTAATATGTAAACTACACACACCCTCACATGACAGTTCGTGCGCGAGACAATATAATATGTGTGATCCAGCACGAGACAATATAGTATGTGTGATCCAATAACCAGTAACTTGATAAGTCACCGGAAGTGAATTTTAAGCTAATTAACCTCATATTATTTTTATCATCTAATATAACAATTAAAAACAGGATACAAAAATTTGATGAAAACAAACCCAGTAAAAAGATAAGACAGTGGAAAAAGACGCATACAAGGGAAGTAGAGCTTGCTGGAAGGATCGAGCTTGAGACGACGTCGTGTGGGAAGGAGCGATCTGGCAAGGGAAGAAACAGAATTGGAGGTTGAAACAGTTGAATGGCGAAAGGGAAGCTTCAACAAATTCCACACTTTTCCTTCTGATTCTGATTGTGATTCTCGCCTTTCTTCACCTATTGCCATGCCTCAATCCCAACCAAAACCATTCACAATTAGTCGCCACCTTCCTCTGCAACAATATGTAGTAAACGTCGTCGTTGACCCGCTCCCTAAATCCATACACCAAAACACAAACATTTTACTTTATCATTTTTAATATCTCTTTACTTCTTAATATTAGAATACAAAATCTGAAAAAAAATAGGTAAGACTCGTCATAAGTGCGAGTAGATTATGTAAATGAAGATTTTTTTAAAGTTGGTTTAAAAAATGTATTAGAATTTATCTAGAAGAACTTATAATATCATTTGAAAAAACTAATATTATTGAGATTCTATTAAGAATTTTAGTTGTATAAGATAAAATTTATATTTAAATTGTTATAATAGAATCTGACTTTAATATTATATTATAAAAAATAAATATGTAAGATGACAATATATTGATGATCTAATAATATTTCAATTAAGATTAATAAATAATTGTTAAGATAAGTTTTAGTTTACTGTGTTACTATATTAAATAGTAAACTTAAATTTATAAAATTGACATATATAAAATAAAATTTATATTTTTATAAATAAAAATAAAACAAAATAACAAAATGCTCAAATTCCTAATCGAGATGAAAATCTCCAAATCTCAAACACATTTTCAAGAACACAAACGAAAAAAATAAAAAAAAAATAGTAAAATTGAAGTTTTTTTTGTCGTTTCTTCACAGTTTACACATGTTGTGGGTAAGGTTGTTTGTCCGCATTAAAAAAGAAAGGTTTTGGATTTGAGAAAGTGGGGTTACAGATATAGTTACGGCTTCAGAGTGGAGGGTCCCACAATTGATGTGTTTATGGTGGGAATTATTACTATAAAATTTCTATATTTGTTTAGAATTATTACTTTGACCCCGTAACTCATTTACTCTGCTAATCAATTATAAAAGATAAACAGAATAAATCACATGTTTATTATAATACCATCATATTTAGTAGATAGAATTTCTAAATATTGACCAGTAATTTGAATTATAAAATATCATTTGAGTGTTATCTCAACATTTAGAACCATGTATCTTATCTTTAGAAAAATAAAGAATTGACTTATATATCATCTTTCTAACTTGATTGACCAAACTTCTAATATAAAAAAATAAACATTGATCAAAACTACTCAAACTACTTCTATAGTGATCCTACTCATTGCTTAAGTTTTGCATTTACAAAAAGTCATCCAAAATTATTAACTTTATGATGTATAAACAAAATGTATATTTTGTAATATTTTGTCATTCAAACTAAAAATTATAGTTTAAGATTGAAATCCAATCGCATACTTAAAAAATATTAACTCAAAATATTTAGCATCAATATGTCTACATACTCATAAACTATAAAATTTTTCATAAATAAAAATTATTTCATAAAATGATCTTATATATAAAAAAAAAACATTTTTTGTTTCAAAATTGTGTATGTTATTTTATAATTTTAAAAAATTCTCTGAGAAATGTCTGTAAGAAAATTTATCATCAGATCTAGGTCTTACTAGTGTATGAACTCCAAAACAACCATTTTTTTTTTCAATAGTTTATAATCAAATTAAAATCAAGTCAGTCCAGTAAAAAATTATTATGGTTGACATTACTGTTCTAAATTTCAAAAACTTGTTAAAAGTTTTGGAAATTTTCTTCTAATTCTGACAAATAAATAATGCCTCTTCCAATGGAAAGAAAGGTATTAAAAAAATAATTTATGTTATGAAGTCAAGCATCAAGTTGTGAAATTTGTAATCAATGAATCTTGAAAAACCAATCAAGTTCAGGTCTGGGAATGTTGGTCTGGGATGATGATTAAAAGAGGTATGATAAGTTTATATCTATTTTATGTTATATAATAATTTTATTTATATTTTTATTATAATTTGAATATAATATTTTATTATTAAAAAAATTATCTTAAGAAAACAGGGATTGTCAAAAAAAATTATAAATTTATTTTTAATCAGTTTTGGTTCGAAATCAAGATTTATTAGTGAATCCGAATCTATCAATACCTACTTTAACTTCCAAAGAAACTTACATGATTAATTTTAGAACTAAGAACATATTGCTAATGAAAATTTCTATTTTTTTCCTGTTGATATATTGGTGATTTGCCTATATATATTTCTCAATGATTGTCTTCATTGTTTGTGTCTCATTTTAGTTGTCCTAACAAATACAGTACTCTAAGTATTTGTTTGTATGATGAATATTGTTATATAAACCAGTTAAATATGCCTTATTTTATATTTATATTTTTTATTATTTTTGAATCAAATAAAAAATGCATGACTAACCTAGGAAACTGAGAATATTATAAAAAAGAACATAAATACACAAAAGAGAACAGAATAATGAGAAGTTTTTTTTTTTTTTTTTTTCGGGAAATAAAAATAAAAAGTATATAATCACGATCTAAAGGGGTTCCAAAAAAAGAAAAAGATAGAACAAAAATAAAAAAAAGAC
>Ga0123342_1006588_pt1 | contig 15984 bp, 10 predicted proteins | sample Turbeawhitnodule_FD_89960 | JGI IMG/M metagenome (GOLD analysis project Ga0123342, IMG submission 89960) | Root nodule microbial communities of legume samples collected from Mexico - Turtle bean Mexico white nodule | ecosystem: Host-associated > Plants > Roots > Nodule | place: Mexico: Nepantla... | reverse complement strand
GATAAGTTTGGGATCAAAAGGAATTGATCTTGACATGGTTGGTGCATAGCCAAGTTCCATGATTTTGGTGTTTTGGCTTGATTTTGTGGCTTGGTGGTGATTTTGGTGAAAAACGAAAATCATCTCACATATGATGTTAAGTTTTTCTTTTTTAATTTTTAACTCAAGCAATAAATTTAAATTGGAATTTTGTAACCTAAGACAAGACAATTGATTTCTTTTGCAATAATAAGGACAAAAAGGTATATGTAAATTGTGCATGCAAATAATATTTGTAAAATTGGTGCGGATATTGTGAAAAAAAATTGTGATTGAAGTATATAACCACATTATGAAAAGGGATATTTTTTAAACCCGTGTCAAATTACAATGTTTCATAATGTATGTAGAAACAAAAGTGACAATAGAACAATCGAAACATATCCATACTTATTGGTCAAATTGGCTAACGAGTTAGAAATGAAAATATTTTTATAATAAGTTAATAAATTAGATCCAATCTATCTGTATTGAATTTGTGTTGGATTTGATTGACCCATCAACTAATTAAAATGCAAATAAATAAATAAATAAATCACGTGATTGTATGATAACGTTGAATTGACATTTATTCTTTTAATTAACTCTAAAACTGAAATTGATGGACAAAAAATAACGCAAAAACTTGTAAAACTTAGAAGTTCAAGAGACTTGAAGAGTATGGTTGCATGACATTTTTAATTCTATAATTTATTATCTATTAATAATATGAAATATATAATTCTCAATTATAGACTTTTATTTTTCATAAATTATGTGTTGTTTAATATAAGTAAAAACTAAAGAAGTAGATTTTTTTAAAATAATTATTTAAAAATTGAAGTGGTCTAATCCCTTTTAACCAAACAACACATAGTTAACTGAACTAATACTTTCTTTCGAATTACATTTTAAGTGAGTTAGACGAAGCAACCTGTTTATAAAATTATTTTGACAACTATAAGTGAGAGACATTTCTAAACAAGGAGGTGCAATTAGAAAAAAGTGGGCGTACAGAAAACAATTATCCACGTTTAAAATTTTTCTTAATTCGTGTTTCGGCAAATTTTTTCTAGGTTTCCTTGTCCACAGGCCTTGGCATTGGGTGGGACCTTCTAAGAACTGTCCAATTGTTCCAATTGGGCCATTAAAGTAAATCCCAGAAATCGAAAGAAATAATTGAACACCTAGACTTAGTAAACTAAGACATTGTAATAAATACTGCACCAAAAGAAAAAGGAAAACCCAGATAACAAATGGTTACGGTTTTCTAAGAATTTACAAAGAAAACTAGAGAGATTAATTAAAAACAAAATGTATATTTTTTTATATTATTGTCCAATAATATTTTTAGCTTATTATTAAGTCCTTTTTTATTTAATAAAAAATAAAACACATGATTATGTTTGAATATATATATTTATATATGTATGTATTAAAGAAAATATATATAAAGTCATTTTAAAAAAATCTTGATAATGTACATAATATTTATGATCTTATAAATTAACTCCTTTTCACTTTTATAGAAAAACTAGAGTCTAGTTGCAAAGTTAGCAACATGTCAGTAGAGTATTTGCGAATACAATTATTACTTTAATATGACTACTATTATAATAAAAAATAATTATTAAAATGTGAAAGGTAAGATTATAGTAAAATATGTACAGAAAATAATTATTTATATTTTTCTTATTTATCTATATATTTTTTTATTAAAGTACAAGAAAATGTATGTCTTTTTCTTGTTTTTAAATTTTTTTAAAACAAATATACACAGGGCTAGATAAATAAAAGTTTAATTTTCATAATTACTTAAGAAAGCAGTTAAATTATTATATTAATGGAATTTATTAATAAAATTTAATTATTTATTTAATACATTAAATAATTGAATAAGAATGATATGTAATAGAGCATTTTTTGTCGGCAAAGTTAAATATGGAAGTAAAAAACTTAGATAATCACTGTAAGACAATTATTAAATATCAATTAATTTATATAAAAAAATTATAATAATTAAATTATATATTATTTTATAAATTAAAAAATTATTGATATTTAAAATAATTTTTATTATTAATAAAAAATTATAAAGTATTTTATAAACTGACATTTAATATTAACTATCAAGTTTTAATAATTAATTATCTAAATTTTAAATTAATTAGTCTTTATTTAAATTAGTGATTAATTTAAAATTTGAAATAGTCAATAACTAAAAATTTTATAATTAATGTTATATATGAGTTTACAAATTATTTTACAAGTTTTTACTAATAATAAAAAAAAATTAGATGTTAATAATTTTTTAATTCGTAAAACAATATCTAACATAATGTATAATTATTTTTATATTTGATATTCAATTATTTTTGTTTGTAGTGAATAAAGATATTGACGAAAAATGTTTTTCAACATTCCCAGTTTATTAAACATAGAAAACATAATATTGTCAGCTTCAAAATGTTGATAAACTTTTAATGTTCCAAACGTTTCCTTAAATATGGATCAATGTTGTTTAAAATGGTGATTGTTTCCAATTTTGTGATACAACTTAAAAGCATACTTTTGAGTAATTGAGATGAAAAAATTATAAGACTTTTTTTTGAATAATATTTTAGGATTCCCGTGTTACCTTTTTTTTAGCATATAACGTCACATAATTTATAAAAAAATATATACTCAATTTTGTTCTAAAACATTTTAAGAAACTCAAGAACTTCATACTTTTATATGTATTTATTTTTATTTAATAACATTTCATTAAATAAGTGATTTAACTTTACTTCAAAAACTGTATATATTTTTTTCTCTAAAGGAACTATTTGTTGTAAAAAAAAAAGGTGTTTATGTTGAAAAACCAGATATTGAACACAATATCTCTTTCATGACAAATTTTTTTAAGATTTGATTTCTTCAAATAAACGAACTTATTAAAAAACTACTACTAGAAACGTTCATAAAAATAATAAAAACAATATTTAAATATATATTTTTGTTTTAATTACTGAATATCTTTTTCAAATGTAGTAAATTATTTAAATTTTGAATTAATATTTATTTATATTGTATCTCTACTTATATTAACTCTTCTAAGTAGTTTTAAATATATATTATATAGATAATATCACTATCATTCTTAAATTTTGGGTGACTACATTGTCTACAGCAAATCATGCATGATTTGTTTTGTTCTTTTATTTTTAATTTTTATGGATGGAGATGTAAGGTTGAAAAAAACCCTCATCTCACATCTACATGAATCCTTACATTCATCATAAAAGATAAGGTAATATTTAAACATGTCATTTATCAAGCATTTAGATGTTGTCTTTTTCTACTTGGCCAATCATATTCAATTTTAATGCATATTTTGGCTTCACATTTGATCGAGTATATATTTTGTTTGAAGTTCTTGAGTTTCATATCCACATATGGAAAGTGAAAAAAAATATATTTATTTTCATCAACTAACTAGTGCACTGAAATGCCACACCTAAATTGAAACTGCTTTAAATAGTTTTTATTTTCAAGCTTCAAATACCAAATCAAATGTACATTTATTGTACTAGAAATATATCCTTTTGTTATATATATAAAGTTACTAAAAGTTGTTTCATATTTCTAAAATAAAGGGACAAATTAACTTTAAATCCTGTTTGGTCTAATCCATTTGTTTACGAGTGTTTCACTACTTTGTGTTTGTGATGAAATGTAGTTTCTACTTTTGATGTACCTTATCTTTTGAAAAGGAGTGCAAGAATGGTTATAGTTGAAGACTAGGTTTTTTATAACCAAATATTCTTTTAGTTTAGTAGAACAAAATAAATACGTTCTCTTTTTAAGTGTATCACTCTAAAAAAATAGCAACTCCCAGTAAGAAAATTACCTATTTTTATATGCATGTTTCATAAATGAAAATACCCTCAAAAGTTTGCTCAGAACTAAAACTATATGTAAAAGAGATAAAAAAAAAAAAGGTCAGATAAGAGAAAGAAGAAATAAAGTTTTAGCATAATATTGACGGACATGATAATAAAAATAATAAATAAAGCTTCACATGATGATCAGAAAGATGATATCATTGAGAGTAAAAAACTTTACCAGAGTATAATGATGTTACGATTTCTTTTTTGATAATGGTGAATTAAATTTGATTGTAAAAGTTAACAGTGGTTAATGTTATAATGGTAAAACTATTAAAGCATACTTAATAAAATGAGGGCCATAGATCATCATTTTTTTCATTGCTAATCCAATCTATTTTTTAGCATAATCATAGACTACTCATATCTATATACTAACTTGCTTTAGGGACCACGTTTTCAATTATTTACATCTAATTTCTTAAAAAACAAATTATTAGATCCATCAATTTTTTTAAGCTCAAAATTTTACATCAGAGCAAAACAAAAAATATATATTACATTTCATAACATATTTTTATGTTATATATATATTTTTTTAATTTAAGTACCTCACATTTCTGGAAACATAAAATGCAACAAAAGGAATATGAGGTACTTAAACAAAAGTTGATCCATTACCTGACAGTTATAAAACCATCAACTAATGGATGTTAATTATGTGAAATAGAAACAAAGGCGTAAAGTTATTTAGGAAAACTTAATTATAGTGCACAATAATGTAAATTAAGATTAGATGGAGATTATTTATTATGTGTAGGTAGTTGCTGTGTTTTTGTTTTGGGGGAGCTAGCTATCTTTTTCTTTTGAGTGTAAGGTGTTAGGTCTGAAGCAGTTGGAAAGTGTTGGACCCTCGCAAAAAGAAAAAACAATAAAATAAAAAAAATATAAGGACAGTTGGGACCTTATCCAATTGCATGTGGACAGTTCAGTTTGCTAAATTACCTAAAACCATTACACAGGTAAAATGAAATTACTAGAATCTACCTCTTATTGTCTATTTCATCTTTCACTTTTACCCCTGCATTACAAAGCTAAATCAATTTAGCCTGCAATTTTTCAGACGCTTCCTTACTACAAAAACCACCCACAACCAAAAATATGCTGATCTCTGCCCATAAGACCAGATATGCAACTTCAATGTAGATTCCTCAGATTTTTTCTGCACCTACCTGCTGACCTTAGATTCCCTCTCAAACCCTTCTTTCAAGTAAAAAGTTCTGATAAAAACTTTTTAGAAACTCAGTTCACAAGCCTTGCAATGGAAGAACCTTTTAGTTTTAATGGTTTAATGTGATGTTAGATAAATTAAAAGTAAGCACGATTTGATTAAAAACATCTTCATTTCGTTTTAACGAAAAAAAAATTCGTGCTTAATAAGGAAAATTGCTAGCTTATAATTAAAAGGTCACATGCAAGAGTCATACGAAGATCCTTTCAAACAAGGAAGAAATATGATGAGTCTTACATCGGAAAGCTAACCCTCACCACTACAGTTGTTCTTTTGACCTATCATAGTCCCATGTCATGTGGTGTTATGAATATAGATGAGTCCCAAGTTAGTAAAAATCTATACACCAAATCTGATGAAAAATACAAGCTGGGTCCTCTGCATCTAACTGTGCCTGGAAGTAAGCACTTTTGAATATAGTAAAATTTTAACAACTTTGGATTCGAAAAAGTTTGTGTAGGCTCAACTTTGTGCTTTAAAAGGTAAACACAAACCGAAATAAAATAATAATAACAACAATAATTATAAAGGAGGTGACAAGTAAGTGAGAGAGGTGCAGAATATAAAAAGGGTTGTTCCTCACTCACTCTCACTCACAGCCAGTCCATATGCCAGTTTGGAAATATTCTTCCCATATCCATTTAATGCTGCCATTAACACCTCTGGCAGCGTCTAGCATTCATTGAGCTTCTGACACTAACTTCTTTAATTAGGCCTTTCACTCCTTTCAAATTTCTTATTAAAACCCCTCCCTTCCATTTTCCTCTTGTTTCTTCTGGTCTTGCTACCCCCACCAGATTTTGCTCTTGAAACCTCACAGTCAAAAAATGATGCAGGACTCAATTGGGATCAATATTCCTGCTTGCTTTTCTTCTTCAGCAGAGAAGCAGCATGGTGATGATCATGGAGCTGTGACCCGTTCAGGCCAGAGCGTCTACATGTCTGTGTACAGAACAAAGGTTGCTGACCACTGCCGTTTGATCACCATCACATGGTGCAAAAACCTCTTGCTTCATGGGCTTTCGGTGTCAGTGGAAGGCCCTGAAGGAGAAGAACAGTACACCTGCAAGGTGGAGGTGAAGCCATGGTACTTTTGGAGGAAGCAAGGCTCCAAACGCTTCATAGTGGATGGCAAAGCCGTTGATATTTTCTGGGACCTTAAGGCTGCGAAATTTAACGGTGAAACGGAACCAACCTCGGAGTACTATGTGGCAGTGGTTTGTGATGAAGAGGTTGTTCTGCTCCTCGGTGATCTAAAGAAAGAGGCATACAGAAGGACGGGGTGCAGGCCAGCACTTATTGACCCCATTTTGGTTTCAAAAAAAGAACATATTTTTGGGAAGAAAAAGTTCTCCACTAGAGCCAAGTTTCATGAGAAGGGTAGGTGGCACGAGATTTCAATTGAGTGTAAGAACAAGGGAAATAATGGGGACTCTCTGAGTGGGGTTCAGCCAGAGATGGAGATAAGGATTGATGGGCACTTGGTGATTCATGTGAAGCACTTGCAGTGGAAGTTTAGGGGCAACGAGTCAATTCATCTCAGCAAAATGAGAGTAGAGGTATATTGGGATGTTCATGATTGGCTATTTAGTCCTGGTTTAAAGCATGCTTTATTCATTTTTAAGCCAATTTTATCATCTAGTACTACTGCTTCTTCTATGTCATCTTCCTCACCTTCATTAACCTCCTCCTCACCTCCGTTATCTACTGATCAGACAAGGAGTTCTGGATCAGTAGAGGGATTTAGTGTGAGTGGGTCATCAGAGTTTTGCTTGTTTCTTTATGCTTGGAAGGTTGAATGAAGGAGCCATGCCAACTTAATGGCATATATGACCCATCAACACCGGCAAAATAAGGCTGAAAATGGACTTGGTCTCCTAGTCATAATGGAAAGGTGAAGATGCAGGTGTAGATTGGGTTGAGAGAGAAAGATGGAGATGGGTTTGGTTCAGATGGAGAAAGGAAGTGGGGCCAAACAGTGGCTTGGGAGTTAGTTACAGCTGGGGTTGAGCAAATGCGCATAATTGTGGACAAGACAGATTGTATCACATTCACAATCACACACATGCCCAATAATTCTCCATCCAGAGGCATCTACGTCTCCACCTACATTTTACCACACTGGAAAATGCTCTTTCTTGATCCGATCTTGGTATGTGTATGTTTCCTCCAAAATCTATCAACCAAAGGTACATCTTACCTAAATTTTGTATCACAAAAAAATATATGTAGACAGAAGATTAATGAACTGAATGTTTGTATTGGCCCATATATTATAATGTTCATGCATGTGACGGAAAATGGTAACCCGCAAAGAGAGGATGGGTGTTTGCTGATGATGTAGAAACAAGAGTACAATAATCCGATTATGTGCACCTCACGCACATTAATACACATGCTTCTCTTTCCAGTTGTTCGATTATCAGTATCATCCTCATCATTACTGCCTAAGTTCGTTACTCTATTAATTCCTTATTCATTCGGAAACTCTGTATAAAAATTATAGTACAAATAGCCAGGTAGGTGAAGCATTGCAGAAAATGAATAACGACCCTTAGAAAACATTTGTTAAGGCCTAAAATATATGATTCTGATTTTGGTCCAAGGGTAGGACTTTTTATGTTCATTTTATTTCTTCTACCTCACAGGGCTTATTATACTTATACACCCACGAGAAGGGATATTATTAGAAATTTACAAAACGATGCATGTAGCAAAAACAGTGTATTAAAATGATTGCAGCATTTGTTGCAAGATAAAAAAAATAGTAGATTTGTTCTTTGGGGGTCAAAAGAAACGAGAAGTGAACTACAAAGTTCGTCCTTTTTGGGAAGCAGTTGAAGTTTTTTTTGACCAAGGAGATTATTAATTCACGTCAACGTCGCAAACAATGATAACGAGGTCACACTGAAAGATTCAAAAGTATGCGGCCAGTGACTAGCTGATTTATAGAAGAAAAATATTGGTAGGCCCAGATGTTACTGTTTAACACAGGTAATAGTTTAACCCGCAAAGTGACCACAACGCCATAATTAAACATAAAGCATAAATTTATGGCAGTTATTGAGAGATTCCTAAGTTCTAATTCAACCACTTTGAAAGATGTTAATATGGCTTCTGCTGTAACTCAACCATTTTTTCTGTAAAAGTTTGGTTCTTATGATTAAAATATATATTCGTGAGATGAAGCACATGTAGATAAAGCACTGAATCCAAAGTTGTATTATTTGGAAATGGTCGAAATTAATTTTTGACCAAACTTTATTTATTTTCATGCCAAGCCAAATTAGGATGAAGTGAAGTATGTTGATGAAAAAGATATAGTAGTCATTTAAAGTTCTTTCACAATTGCCCATTGGAGTAAAAAATGATTAATAAAAATTGAAAAGCTAATAGGACATAGTAGAAGCACTGTGTATTTGAAGAATTTGCAAAAATTAAGTTGGCAATGGCATACATGGATGATGAGATGTATTCATTTTGAACCAAAACCAAACCACCTTGCCAAGAAGAACTTGTTTTTCCCACGTGGGGCCTCCTTTTCCGCATGTTGTGGTGTTGGTGGCAGAGAAGGAGATAGCAAAGGTGGCGTAACGAGTTTGACTGCAAGAATAGTTTATGTCATCATATTCATAGATGGAAAAGGCCAATTACTGAGTATGTGTTCATTAAGTAGCGGAACTTCATTGATGAAATCAGGAGTTCAAAATATGTAAACATAACTAAAAAGCCATAATGGGAATAAAGGGAATATAAGGAAAGAGAATGAAATGTAACCTGGATTTGGGGAAACCTTGCAAGCTTTAGAACTTCTTGTGTCGAAGGAATTTGTTTTTGAACTTGATATAGAGCTTGACTTTCTCTCACCAACTTTATTCTTCATGTTTCCTTCACTGTTTTCTTCACCTATAATTTACGAAGGATAAAAAAACTACTCTTAACTGTTGAGAGAATCGATTGCAAAATATCAGTAGCATTTCAACCAGATATATCGCTCTGTAGCTACATATTATAATGCTCAAACTATGAAAAACCGCTGTTATTATCTTCATTAACAGGGTAATTACTAGTGTATATATAATATTGTAGCCCTGTTTATAAAATAATCAAGGTTCCATATCCATGGTATTAAAAGCCTTGTCCAAATTAATCCTTTTGTAGTCGAAAAGTAGGAGATGGAAAAGTATTAATTAGCATGAACATCTCAAAAGAACTGGACAACACTGGTTTCCTCCTTGTGACATTCCACATAAATCTTTTATGTTTTTTTAGCTTCAGGTTCCAGGAACAGATCAGATAGGATTTTTGTGATTTAGATTAGCTAATTTGTAAAGAAAAGAAAAGGGAAGGTATCACAGATAAGTTTTTTTCCGGCATTGTTGAGTAAAAATTTGCTTACAAAATAAACATAATAGATTATATTGCACAAGATAATAAGTGTTTTATTGGGTTTGTCAATAATTAATTATGTAACTCTGATTATACGTGTTTATTTTTTCTATTATAAATAAATGACATTAAAAATAATAAATACAACTACTAATAATAGATAAAAATCATCACTTTTTTTTACTATTTTTTACTTTTTTTCAACTAGTACAAATAACGTTATTTTCTATTTTAAAATCACCTTCATAATTTTTTTTACTTCTTCACTTTCGATCACCAATTTAAAAAAAATATATCAGTATAAAAATCCCGTTTAGTCCTAATGTAGATCTATGCAGCATTGTGAGTGGAATTGACATTATTGAGAATTGAAATCACATTGTCACATTCTTAATTCCATTGGCTTGTCAAAATCACACTCAGTCTCTATCCAACAACTTGACAAGATAATTCTTGTACCAAAAAAATATAGCGTAGTCCATCAATTGCACTTACTACTGAAGATTTCAGGTCATAAAGAAGTTTCACAGTTTCTTGAATTTTGCAATTTCAAAAACAGGAAGACCAAAAGGTCATGCTTATACATTTTGGAATTTAGAAAAGCAGCCAATACTGTGTATGAAAATGTTAGAATAGATACTTACTTTCATCAGGAGACTTGCCGTAGTTATGGTTCAAAGCTTCGACAAAAGAAGCCGTTTTCTGGTCTTGCATCACTTCAAGGAACCAAAAACAACTTTATTCATTGAACTTAATAATCAATAAAATCACAATAACTCAATTTTAATACAGAGAAGAGAAACATGAACTGACATTGATCAAATAATGCATATCTGTAATTTGGGGCTGAGCCAGCCAATAACAACTGGACTGCCTCTGCATCTCTTGTCATCGATATTGCCGCAGATGATTTTAGATTCTGTGTGTCCAGCAGAATACCGGCAAGCTGCAAAATAAATACAAGCAATGTTCAACACCAAAGCCACTTCAAACTAAACCAGTCTTTAATAATTTTCAGAAGCATCTTTTGATAAAGTAAATCAGTGGTGCCACAAATTTGGCTGGAAACTAAGATCACCATAAATTTACCAATAGTTTCTTCAGCACAGGGTTTTCAAGTAAATCATAGGCATCCTCACAGTAATTATCAGTAACAACCGTGCATTGGGATCCAACCTTGAAAATCAAAATAACAGATAAAATTAATTCTAAAATTCATCTGGGCACATTGCCTTGGAATCAAACTTGATTTTAAAATTGATTTTTAGATTCATCAATAATTGATAATCCAACCTCGCCAGTAGTGCTCAAGACATCTTGTCCAACCACGAGGACGCTCAGTTGGCCAGTCATCAAAAGGCTTTCCATGTCCACCTGCAAACAAATTCAGTGTCAGTTCACCAAACTAAGAAAAACACATCAAGCTTGAACCTACTAATCATACGTACAATGTCCTCCAGAGTCCAAACATCTTTAATTATCAAATAATATATCAAGTTTGAGATAATTTCAGTAGTGATGTCTAATCTAAATAATTATCAAATAATATATCAAATAAACAAAGAGAAGAGCTGCAGTTACTTTGTGTGGAGGAATATAAATCGTACATGCATCTGACAAATAAAAGCTAAAAAGTATGGAACATATGTATGAATTCATCACACACTGTCAAAGTCTTGTCCATGCAAAAACAACTTTGATATATTTTCATATTATTTGAAATTTTACTCTCTATTTTCATAGCCCAGAAAACTTAGGCCTACATGGGACTAAAACTTACATCTTTTCATGTAAGAGCCCAAACTTAAAATAAGGATAAGGAAAATAACCTTTACTTTTATGCATATTCTGTATCATATATATTTTAAGTCGAATAAACTTTTTCATGCCAAAACTAACGAAAAGACGGATAAAATCTGAATCAATTTTGAACGGAACCTCATCAGTGAAAAGCAACGAGGTGGCATCAAGACCAGCATGGTGAAATAGCCACGCAGCCTGCTTCAGCTTCCACATGGAGCCACGCTTCACATTCATGACAGGCGCTACCACCACGCCACCTTCCTTCTCTCTCTGCCGGTAATCCAAGACCCAGGCGTGGCAAATGGCAGCCACCATCGACGCCGTGCCTGCACCGCCCCAAGACAAAGTCAATCACTCTCCAAAGCAAAGCTCCCACGTCACAAAAAAAAAAAACACGCTCATCACCAACCGTTGGAAGGCCCAGAAAGCACGATTTGCGCGTTTGCATGGCACTCTCCCGTGGAGATTTTCTGCAGCAAGGTCCTCTGGTCTTTGAGAAAGCCGTTGAGGCATGCTTCCTCTCCCTTGGTGACAACATGCCTCGACGCCATCCTCTCCCGCGAGCACGTCGAAGACAATATGGTCCTCCGGTGAGCGGACTCGACGAGGTTCCTGGGCGGCGAAAGAGGAATGGAATCCTCCCTCGGATTCTCCGGCGCAGAAGTCTTGAAGGTTCGCCTGGAGTTGGGAGGTTGGATCCCCTGCGAGTGAGGAGCAGCAGAGGGCTCGGTTTGGAAGCGTGACTTTCGAGAATGATGCTGACGTGGAGGGAGAGATGTTAAAAGGGTAGAATCTGGAGGAGAAGGAGGTGGTTGTGTGTTATTGTTGTTGGTCGGTTTGAGGATGTTGGAGAACCAGTTGTGGACGGCCGTTGCAGGGGATCCATCCGATGAAGGTTGAGCGAAAGTGTCGGATTTGTTACGAGTGTGTCTTGCTGTTTTCGACAGTATCTCATCACTGATCCCTACCCCTGTTCTGTATCTGCTTCATTCACATTATCATCTATCATTATTACCATTATTATTTTGCGCCATTGATCTAAAATATTATTCTTCAGTGAAACATTTATAACTGAGTCTTACGATTTTGCTTAAATATTCTGATTACCTTCGTGCAGACCTAGTTCTAGAGAGAGAGTCTCTGTGGTCCAATGAGGAAAGGGGTGAGGGTGGTTGTGCTGCTGCAAACCTTGGGGACCCTGAAAGACGACCCGGAGAGCCACAGCGGTTAGGAGAGGAACCCATGACTAGTCGTGCCTCTTGTAGCCACTCTTGCGTCAACCTTGCACTGTTGCTTCTAGTGCTGTCGTCGAACCCTTCGTCCTCCTCCTCATCCTCCTCCACGCTCACTCCTTTATTACCTGTGAGGTCGTAGGCTTTGTCGTCCACGTGATCCACTGTCCCGAAAAACATGTCGTTCATGAAGTCGCTGAGGTCCGGCGCCGTGTTCTCCCTACGCCGTGCCTCCGCCATCTTTTTTTGTAGGCTTAGAGACCCTTTGGTTTCTCTGCCCAACCTTCGATCCATTAATTCTGAGCCACCCACTCGTACGTGCTGCCTTAAGATTAACTATGAGAAGACTAAAAAATTGCTTATAATTTTCTGTCAGATTTGGGGATTTTGGGGTGTTGAGTTTTAAAGATGGACAGAAACATAGTGGTAACATAGAAAACATCAGTTTTGACTGTGGATGCAAAGAATTGGCCGGCGCTGGGGCTGTCTTGTATATATTTATATTTTATTTTATGGATAAGAGATAGAAAGAGAGTAGAAGGAGAAGAGCTCAATTCCAACTTCAGCTTCTATTTTGTCCAACCCAAGCTTGAGTAAAGTTTCATGGTGTAGCTCTCAGATACCGGCTTAACTAGGTAGACGGCATCATTATTGTTAATTATATTGGATAAGTGATAACTGAATTTGCATGAACAATTAATGTAGTAAAAAGCAGAAGTTTTAGAAAATTAGAGTTCAGGAAAAGACAGTGCTAATCAGTAGGTCAAAGGAATCAAGAGATTGGAGTAAAATTTATTGTTCATGGTGAGTCCAGGTGCATCACTCACCCACCTTCTTTTCTTGTTTCTCCATCAAATCCTAGACTTCAAGCCAATCGTTACATTGAAGAGATCCATCTTCTTGATTATGAAATAGTCAGCTCTTCGCATCTGTAAACCGATCATTGTTGCCTAGTTTTGTCCATTATTGACAGGCTTCCTTCACCTTGTTTTTTTTAGCAAAACCATACAAAGAATATTGCTTGAAAACTGTCTACAAAAAAGTTAAATACAATAACCTCGATCTTATGAGCAAAATATGATTAAATTTTTTATTTGAGCAACATTAACATATGTTCTTCAGTAGTGTTTGATAAAATAATCATGATGAAAAGCATTTGTCAATTTTTTTTATTATAACTCCCTTTTTTTTATATTAATTCATTCATTATCCAACCGTATAGGTCATAGGTTAGCAAAGTTATAGTTCTAACTTGTTGTATAAGTATACAAAATTGTGTATATATTGCCCAGTTTAAAATCAATATTGAAAAACAAATAAAATAAGAATTTTCGGTATGAATTTAATTATTAAAGGACATTAGTTTTTCTTTTCTTTTCTGATGTTAGGACCAATTTTTACTTATTTGTAAGTCATGCTTCTAAAAATTATGCATTGAAATCAGAGAGGAATGATCTCTAAATAAAAATTATGTATTTTTCTATGGGTGTCATTCCTTTTATTTTTCGATAAGAAAGAGGTACCTTGGCTAAAAAACATGTTACATGTTTAAGTATAGGCCTATTTTTTTAAAACCCACTTACAAACTCCAAGCAAATATTTGGCAATTTCTTACTGTAACATATCAATTCTTACCTACACCCTATCATTTTTCTAAATTTCCAAAATTATCCTTATTCCGGATTTAAAATTTCAGAATATTAAAAAATAAAAAAAATACATTATGGATAAAAAAATCCAAAATATAAAATTGAAATACATTCTGGTTAAAAATTTCTGGAATTCAAAAATGTATTCTAGATATCTAAATAAAAGGTTTTGAAAGTAATTTTCATTTACACTTTTTTTAATGTTATTTTTTAAGGGTATTTTTTTCATTTTCAATAACAGGTTGGTTACAGGGAACATTTGCCCGAATATTTTCAGTGGATTTTTTCTTAATTTAATTTGGACAATTACTCTCTACACCCAATAAATTGTAATATGCACCCAATTCTTATATGAATTGACAAAAATACCCTTATATGATTTTTTTTTCAGAATATGTTCCTTGATTTGAATTTATGGAATAATTTTCTAAATTTTTGAATACGTTTTCAAAATACATTATCAGATTTTGTTTTCCGAAATGTATTTTTTATTCAATAATTGCTTTTTCAAAATGATTTTTTTTTTCCAATTCTATTTTAGAACTTTATTTTCAAAATATAAAAATCTATTTCAAATTTTGCTTTTCCAAAATGTATCTTTTTGTGTTTAAGATTTTCAATTCCACAAGACAATTTTGAAAATTTAGAAGTGGATGGGTTGGGTGCAGGAAGAATTGGCCTTTAATTTGTCAGCAAAAAAAACATGTTTGAGGCCTTCAATACTTATATGAAAAGAACCCAATGGACCAGAAAAATATAGCATCGACACAAGCCCAACAAAAACATAACCATGTAGACTCTTTCTTCCTACACCTCCATACCTTTTTGTGCCACCCCCATACTAAATGTGAAAATACCATTCTATCCTTTTTTTTCCACCCCTTGGATTTGAAATAATAAGCCTATCGATTATGTAATCCGGATATATTCTAGATTACATAATCTGGAAGTCAATTTCATATTTAGAAAAGACTTCCGGATTATGTAATCCAGAAGCTAATAACACATCTGAAAAAAAGCTTCTGGATTACATAATCCGGAAGCTAATCTTATGTATAGAAAAGACTTCCGGATTACATAATCTGGAAGCTAATTTTGGAGACTTCCAGATTACGTAATCCAGAATATTGAGAAGGATATTTTTGGAATATGAAAAACTTATGGGGGTGGCACAAGAAGGTATGGAGGTGCAGGAAGAAGCAGCCTGTTATGTATCTTCACTGAATGTGCAATGGAAATACGTTTTCATTACGTAAATAAAAAGCATTTCATTAAAGTATGCAATAGAATGAATAGATATATATATTTTAATTATGTTTATCAAATTTTTTGAACAAGTTTTTTCTACAAGGACTTCTAAAATAAAAAGAATAATAAAAAAGAGATGAATTTAAATATTTGTCTCTCCTTACATAATAAAATTATATGCAGAAATTTTTTTTTATCAGCAATAAAATAAATAAATAAATAAATAGGGACCACTTCAGGGGTGGTCCAACCCTTATACATAAATACTTGACAATAACTCCTATTAGAACGTCTGTCTACCAGTTTGTCAAATGGACTACCAGACCAACACTACCCAACATTACATAATCAACCTCATACAATCCAAAGGATTTAAAACCCAACTAGAATACGGGAAATAAGAAAAACGAGATTTCGCATGAATCCAAGACCATACCTTAACTTGCACTGAAGCGAACACCTCAGACACATCTGCCACTCCACTT
>Ga0123342_1006587_pt1 | contig 15986 bp, 9 predicted proteins | sample Turbeawhitnodule_FD_89960 | JGI IMG/M metagenome (GOLD analysis project Ga0123342, IMG submission 89960) | Root nodule microbial communities of legume samples collected from Mexico - Turtle bean Mexico white nodule | ecosystem: Host-associated > Plants > Roots > Nodule | place: Mexico: Nepantla... | reverse complement strand
TCTTAAAAAAAAAAATTTTTTTACACTTTTCTAAATTATAAAAACACATTTTTAAATTTAAACCATTTTTTAAAAAAAAAAAAAAAAAAAAAAAAGATGTCAAATCCAAAATCCCACTGACCCAGTGTATCATCTCGAGTCCAGCTTGGTTTGTAGGTGGTTCACATGATAGATTTGGGTTTTTCTTATAAAATAATTGGTTCATTTCTTTTTATTTCGGAAAGGATGTGTTCCAAAAAGTTAATTTTTTACATTCTGAAAAAATCATTCCGAATTATAACTTTTTACATTCCAGAATAAAAGATTGCGAACCAAAAAAAATCGTAGGTGTGTGTTGTCCACAGAAGTTTTCTAGGTAACAATAAAGACTAGAGAGAGGGTTGACTCTTGTTTCCCACAACAGTAATTGGAACCAATGTTTCTTTACTTAGCTTAATATTCAGTCTTCGTAATACAAAAGCTAATAATTCTATTACAAATAAATCAAACTGATGGCAGTGGGAAAAGATTGACAGATCGTAAATAAAAAGCAATAGAAGAAAAAAAATCAAGCATTTTCCCAACAAAAAACAGATCTGAACAAAGAACTTACAGAAGATACAGCCTTACGCTTGCCAATTCCTGACTTTAGTTATGAACTTTATGGACAAGGGGCAACTTACGATCTGTTGCCAAAACAACTATAATGATGGGAGATAACTAACTAATTTCACTCTCAAGAGTTCCTCTCCCACCCACCAGTTTAAAACCATTAACCATGGAAGTTGACATGATTATTCGGTGGAATTCAAGCGCCAAAGAAAGATACAAGTTCTTAAATAAGCCGTAGTTCGTACTCTCCAGCCATCGTTATGTATCTCACCCATGGAAGAGCCTGATACCCACTTTTCTCAATAATCTTCAAATATCTAACCTATAAAACCAAAACATTTACATGTTGATTACCATCATCAGATCAAACCTTCAGCTAACTGAATAACACCATCAAATCATGTGGGTGTCTTCAAATTCACATGGATCAAACAAACTACTTTTCAAACCTATTTATCATGGACAATAGAATAAAATTAAGTTTGGTAGTTTTTTATCCTTTCCAAATGTCAAGTTCCTTTTTCCACAATTATGTTTTTATATTAATATTTTTTTGAACATTTATTGTAAATCCTGAAAATAATATTAACTAAAATAAATTCCTCAAGTTCACTACAACCCTAAATCCATTGAAATAATGAAAAATGTTAACACGTAAATGGAAAGAAAGACAGAGATATGGGAAGAATAAATATTGATTAAAATAAAAGGTCACATTCACCTAAATTTAATCAGAGGTACTGACAAACATTATTTCCTATGCTGAAAAAATAGTCTAGCTATATTCTGTATATAAATAAACCAGATTTACGTTGCAATACCTGTATGCCAGAAACAGTAAAGTATGGTATTTCAAATTTCACATTTATAGGGGCTTTTCTCTCAGGAGTTGCATCCTCGTCTGTTATACTGGGAAGACGAAACTCTGCTCTCAACATATATTCCTGAAAGTATCAAAGGAGGAAAACCAGATCCAATAAACCATGATCAAAACAAGGTACCAAAAGATGGGTGTTATTCAAGGATTCGATGCCAATTAGAAGTGAACTCATACCTTGCCTCCAGGGAAGGATCTAATTTTCCAGATTAACGCATCCTTTTCAGGTGCATATGATGCAGATCCCATTGAAGTTCGGACATTAGGATTTGTTGCATCAACAGGCACAGGCAACTCAATCTCCACGTTTGTGGCAGTGCTATAAAATAAACTCAATTAATTGGGGCAGCAAAAGACAGTTAAGGTTCTAGAGATCTAAAACCTGATTTACCCATCTTCTATCATCAGGGGTGAGGAAACGTAGTAAACATAAGAAAAGAAGAAATCTCATTACCTGCGTTCTTTAAATTGACTCCTTGCTTTTACCATAATCTCCATCCGACTCTTTGAATGCTTTTCAACACTTGCTTCCACCCAAATTAAAGGCTTAACCTGAAAACAGTGATGGTAGAATCATCAGACTTCGAAATGCTTTTATTCTCTCTTTCTCTGTGTTTAGCTCTAAAAATAGAAACTTATGTCATGTCTAGAGAAAAAGATGAACCTGTGTACTGAGCCTGTATGTCATCAAATCAAATGACCCATCAGGAGGTATAAAGGAAATTGTTCTATCATTTTCAAATCGAGCCAAACGCACACACCTTCATAAAAGGCCAGATATAATTTGAGAACTAGCATCAAGAAGAAACATGCTTAAAAAAACTATACAAAACTTCCAGTCTAAATTATCATTTTCTAAATACAAGGAAGACCAGCATACATACTGATGAAATTTTATGTCTTCCAAGTCAATAGCCTTTCCCTTGGTTGTTCTACCTTGTGCCTCTAACAATACTCTATCATTTAAGCCAAGTTTGCACTCAGGCATACCGCTGTATTATGAAAGGCACACTTGAGTTTCAGATAAATACACTGGCATACAAGTCAGTTAGTTAGAATAATAGATACTTCACGGTTAACACAGTCTACCAAATACTCTCAACTGTAAAAAAATTGGGAGTGAAATATGGACTCAGTGGTCAGACTTGTCTGTAATATACCTAACTCAAATATGTATGTTTTGCACGAGCAGTAAAAGAAAGCCTCTGGACTAAGGAGTACCAAATGAAAAAAAGCCAATTTTTTAAATTCCAGATAACAACGCATAGTGGTTGGTCTAAAAAATGCTATAGCAGGATAGCCACTATTTAGAAATTTTTTGTATGGTTTATACAATGCATACTATATGAATACATATTCTCAAAAACGGTAAACATTAATCAAAATTAATTGCATTCAATTAATAATTAACAATAAAAAGTAATTGGTGTCAACAAAATATACAAGCAAATACCAACAAAAGTCAAATACTAGTTTCCCAGAAAGGAATTATCATCTTCTAATCCAAGTCCTCTTTATCATTTTCACTACTATTACAATTATAGAATTCTCTGTCATCAATATACATATACATATATATGATTAATTATTTAATAAATAAAAAATATTAGAGCAGAGGTCATTCTACTATCTCACTTTTGGGGTCAGCCACTCCGCTATCCAGGACTGACTACTATGGTTGAATTCATTTTTTGAAATTGAAATCCCCACACAAAAACCCTAATCCTGTCATTTGGTCTGCATCACTACTACTCTAAACCACTCCACTAGGACAGCTACTGAGGTGGGCAGGCACCACTATGCTGCCACCATAGCACACCCCTTAAAGTGCTGAATAAAACTACCCACAAGTCTGTTTAACCAGTACAAAGTAAAAAACAGAAAATAACAAACTGCACACGTCCTCATAGCTAATTTCATTTGCATTCCTCAAAAATTTACATACACATAAATCAAAGATGGTTTTAAGAAAAGATTCAATAAGAACTAAGTTTAGGCTTGGTTCTCTAATCCCTAATGTACCTCTTCAGTCCTAAACAATGACCACACACACATATAGTATAGTATACTCTGCACACATGAGTAGACAGAACAACAAAAACAAGCAAAACGAAAAACCAGAAAACTGAGATCAGCACATTAGAGCCCCTAAACCAACATAGTAGAATTTGGCCAAATCAATAAATAGTAGAAAGACCAGTCAGTTAATGGCCAATGTCAGAAAATCAATAGATCTCAAGGAAAGTAGGAAGCCAACCTCAAATACGTTCTCATCTTCAACGCCCCAACAACATCAGATCTAATTATTTGTCCATTGCTATTGACAAGTATATTAACATTCTCCACCACATCCAAGAAAACCTGAAAACACAATCGCTTAGAGCATTAAATTACAATTAAAAAAAGCTTCAGATTCTTCACTTTCGTAACGGTTACCTCATTTTTCTTATAGTTTATCCCTTCGCTGCGCCAAGACACAGCATTAGTCACAGCCATGGGAGGTCTCTGCGTAACTTCCATTCTATAAGCATCAGTCTTGATAAACTCACTAAGAATTTGCGCCTCAGTGTATTGAGGATAGCCAAAGTCCATAATCTCATCAAGTAGTTCATACTGCCAGCGACACAACAAATCGAAAACGACACAATTCAACCAATTCATTACCAATCGACGAAACTAGTAATTAAAAGGCGAATTCATCGGCAAGTTACCACGACGACGAAGTTGTCCCTGAGCGATTCCTCTTCCAATTCTTCGAAGTAGTGCTTAAACACCTGCCCCAAAAACACGGATCGATGATTATTCGCACAAACTATATCGAGAAATTCTCAATTTGGAAATGATTGAATAAGAAATCGTACGTCGACAACTCGGTGCAGGAAGAAGAGGAGGCTTGCGGCATTGCAGTTCTGTCTGGTGGCTATCATGATATAGACGTTGCTATGCTGAATGAACATGTAGGTCACGCCGTTGTCGAGCACGACCGGATCTTGAGACTGCGGATCGGCCTTCGATGAAAAGGAGAGGAGCTAGAGAGTGAGGATTCGCGTTGTGAGAGTGAGTGAAAGAGAAGAGAGGTAAAGCGGAAGGAACCTGTTTCTCGATGAGCTTGGTGAAGAAGCGTTCGGCGTCGAGGGCGGAGACGTCGCCTCGGTAATCTCGCCAGATGAGGACGCGGCCTTTGATGTCGAGGAGGAACAGAGCAGAGGCTGCCCCTGCCATTGCTTGCTGCTGCAGTGATCGGATCCTGGATTCCAATCAGATCAGCACCACCGTCAAAAGAAAAAGGAGAAGAAGAACATGAGAAACAAGGACTCCTATACGACGCCGTTACTACAAAGTAATTATTCTTATTTATTTTAATTCGGGGATGTAATTATTTTTCTTATTTACTTTGTTTTGTTTCAAGCGACTTACAATAAAAATTAATTGCGATCAATTGTGTTTATGTTTATTTGCTTTTGAGAGAGGTTTAAATTAGGTTAATTAATTTTATATAAATATAGTATGCCTTAATACATTCTAGTGCAACGAAATTACGAATTTATAAGTAGCTTTCAAAAATACTCATATAGACTTTCTTTTGTGAAATTATGAAATAAGTTAAGTTTCTAGTTAAAATTAACTCATATATTAATTAATTTATAATAAATACATATTAACTTTATTCTAAAAAATAATTTATTAAACGATGCAACTTATATCATATTATCAAAGCATATAATTGAAAGATGAAAAAACTCTTCTACGAATTTTTTATAGGGAAATTTGATATAGTAAACACATCTTTCTCAAATATCTATAAGTATTTATCGAGGATTGAGAGAAATTTGTCTTTTCTTTTTCTCTTAATTATATTTGGCTTAGTAAACACTTGATAAGAGGGGATTTTTTATTTGTCAAATCTCTAAGAGTCACAACCATTTTAGTTGGCAATGCAATGGAAACCACCATGTTTGCAACAAAAGGGAAAGAAAATAAATTTATTTTACGATGTTCCCCTCCAAAGAAAAGAGTCAGTACAACCCAAGGACGACTCGTTTCCAATGACAACAACCTTTCTACTTAATGTAAGGATATTTTTGTTGGAAGAAGAGAAAAGGGAATAAGAAGAAGTCATCAAGATGTACCTAGACGTAAAACACAACGAACGAAGAAGGGAAACACTTAAAGCTCTCAAGAAAGTTAGAAAAGCACAACGAGGTTGGAATAATGTAAGTGGAAATGATGTTGGAATACAAGACAACTAAAACATTTCAAAAGTTTTGTATTTCCCACAACGAGACACCCCAATTTTGTATATTAGAACAACGTTACACAAAAAAATGAAATGTTAGCCACCAAATAATGTAACATCTCAAATGAGTAAAAACTCATCATTAATGCTAAAAACATATCATTAATGTACATTGAAAATCATATCGTTATAGACTAGAAAGATAGAATAAACTTGATCATCTCATGTCAAGTTATAAAATACAATTTCAAAACTAACTTAAGCTCATATATCGAAAACACTAAAACTCATCATCCACAAAATCTTTCCACATGCACCTTATTTGTGGAATCTGAGTGTGGGGAACTTATGCACATACCCGACTTCGAGATATTTAGAGATATATTTCTAACTGAATATTCATAACAAAATATTTATTTGTTATTTAAATAACTAGTATATATGTGTGTGTGAGATATTTAATGGCTTAAGAGCTTATAAATACATATTAATCCCATGAAAGTACTCACTCAATTTTGTCATTTACTTCAATACTCGTATATCTTATTCTATAATTTCTCTAACTTTTAGTGACTTGAATGTTAGAGAATCTTCTACACATGATCTCTCTTCAATTTTCATCAACTACTTTCCTTAAAGATTTAACCTCAGCTTTCCAAAAGAGAAAATTCTTTCACTCAAAAAGAATCACACTCATTATTAATAAGAAGACTTACAAGAACAACCTAAATAAAACTCCAAAATTATGAAAATTACCCGTATTTACTTGTAAGTATTGAAAAATGTTCTAAATTAAAAAAATGATAAACAAAGAAGAAAAAACACGAATATCACAAACAAATAACATTATCCATTTCTCCACAAAATTGTAGACAAATACTACATAAAATTGATTACACATAAACATATAACTCATTATATTTTTTAATACAATCAATTTCTATTAATAATTATATTTTTCAAATAAATAATAGAATAATAAATATTTTTTATGTTATAACAAAATAAATAATTCAAATAAAAATATTCAAATAATTAATAAATAAAATAAATAAATTTAATATATATTTTATATTATAAAATAAAATAATTTAAATTTTTTTATTTTGATATATTATTATTTTAAAATATAATTTTTTTTATTAAAATTTAATAATATTTTTGTATTTAAACTTTATTTTAACTAATTTATATTTTAAAACTTACTTTTTATGTCAAATTAATTTTAGAAAGTTATTTAATAAACTATTTTTTAGATATATACAAAAAAAATTATTCTATTACATAAGTATTAATCCAGTATAAAAAATTTCATTTTTTTCATTAATTTAAATACCCTTACTTTTTACTTTCTTTAATTTTTTAATATTTTGGTCGGATGCAACTATTTAAATTTTTTAATATTAATTTTCTAATTTAAATAAAGTATTTCAATCATCAACCGTACAGAAATGGTAAAAAGAATAGCTACTACATTGACATCCACAGAAAAATAGCACCATCCACATTAATTGAGAAAACCATGAAAAGTATTAGTGAAAAATAGTTTGAACCTTAAAAAATAACTAATGTCAACTGGAAAAATAATGTCAAGTGACAAATTATAACAAATATTTTAGAATCTCTCAGGAGTTGCACATTAAATTGAAAAAACTACTCAGGAAGATACTTCACTTATATTTTGTATGCATCACACAATAATTACAACAGAAACAACCAGGAATTGACTAGGTGTGCCCTAAAAAGAGTACCAAAGACGGTTTCTTCATGCAACTCTACTCTATAGATTCTTCAACCACCCTCGCACAATATGAAAATATTTTTTTATTTTTCATAGTGCCACTTCTCTAAAGGAGTTTTTCGATTATGTAATTTGAATACGTATTTGAAAAAAAGACTTTTAATGTAATCCAAAAGTTAAAAAAGACTTTCGAATTACATAATCCAGAAACTAATATTATGCATATGAAAAAACTTTCAGATTATGTAATCTAAAAGTTAATTACGAATTTGAAAAAAGACTTCCAGATTATATAATTTAGAATATTATAGAAAGATATTTTTAGAAATATGAAAATTTATAAAGATGAGGAAAGAATATTTTTAGAAATATGAAAATTTATAAAGATGAGGAAAGAATATTTTTAGAAATATGAAAATTTATGAAGGTGAAAAAAGAATATATAGAGGTGCAGGAAGAAATAGCTGAGTATCTTATGTTTCTCTAAAGAGAAGAACCAATTCGAGAAAGTTAGATTGTTTGAAGTTCAGCCCCAAAGCCCGAGAATATTGTTTGAAGTTCAACATTGGCCTAAAGAGCCCGTTAGATTATTTGAAGTTCAGCCCCAAAGCCCGAAAATATTGTTTGAAGTTACACATTGGGTACTGTTGCTATCCCTATTGGTAAGTGCTCACAACAATCCAACAAACTTAAACTGCATAATCTTTTGAAAGGAATATTTGAATATGGTGATACAGAATAGAATAAAAAAACTAAAACTTTCATCAACTAATAGAAAAAAGACCCTCTTTACAGAGATGCCACATTTCAGAATCGAACCAAAAGATTGAACTGTTCAAGTGGGATGCACCAAAACCCTGCAAAAGTGAAATACAAGGATGATGCTTGAGAGACCAAGTAGCAAGCTACCTTAATGGACCTCACCTTAAAAAATTAATTTAATATCGTGTGAACTAATAGTCCACATATAAACTGATAAGAAGAGATACTATACTTTATCTTAGCCAAAAGGCCATGAAAGGTATAGTGTTCAGTTTTTATATTCCATGCTTCAGCTGTTTATCAGTGTTCTGACAAGTGTAGACTTCATAATTAGTAAAAATTAATTTCTAAGATAACAGACTCAATTTAGAATAACAATTGATATGTAATCTCTGATGAAACTTGAAACTAATTATAGTCAATTCCAAATACTTTTTACTTATTACCAACAGTGTTGATCCTTCTCCAATAGGACTGGTGATACCTAATTAAGGTTTAACCAAGTATTTCTTATATAATTGTCTTTCATGCTAATTATTTTCTAACAATGGTAGGACTTTTATGTCTACAATTGTCTTTCATGCAAAATATATACCAGAAAACTACATATGCTAAGCTGTTGAGCTTTCATGAATGGTAACCTGATTTGTAGTAGTAACCCCAAACAAATCTAAGGATAACTTTATCAACTTCACCACTGATTCACACAAATGTTTTGCAATGTATAGATAAATATAAAACTTAGAACAGGTTCTGTTAAGCAATTTCTCCTTCCATCTTGCTAAATGACCTTTGATGGATCCTGAGGTTCCAGGGAATTTAAGGTAGTTTCCAATTTTTAGCAAAATCAAGAATAATCTTCCTGACAATCTGGGTTCGAAAAGTCTTGACTGATCAGAAGAGAAAACCATCATCAAAGAAATGAAAAATTCAATTTTCTGCAATCTTCTTCACATGTTTATAAGAATTGTCCTCCATTGATTGTTGGACGAGGAAGGATAATTTCTATGCATAAAACAAGCAGACATGGTAGGTAATATGATATGGCATTTGTGAAGCAGTTCTACCTAATGAGATTTCAACAGAATAATATTACTATATATTACAAAAGTAAAAATGATATCAGAAATTAGATAACATAATTTAACTGTTTTGAGTAGGAAACACCAGTTCCTTACAAAATTAATTTAATACCGTCTGAACTAATAATCCATATCACATTAAACTATATCCCATTTACACTGTGGGTCTTCATATCTATCTAAAAATTAATTCCTAAGATGGTCCTAATTAAGATTTAACCCAAGTATTTCTTATTTTCATGCTATTTATTTCTGATAATGAAAATAAGTATTTCTTATACATTTCAATGATAATAGTTTTTAAATTACTTTCAATTTCCATTGTAATTGTTTCTAACAATAAACATATAAAGCTCAGAAATAAATATATTAAGCTCATCACTGTATCCAGTTAACATGTAAATAAAAGACATCATCATTAAATAATAAATAATGATTTTCAAGAGAAAATTAAGAAGCCTAATAAATCAGAAAAAATTGAACTGCTTTGGTTGGGATGCACCAGATCCTTGCAAAAGTGCAACACAAGGACGATGCTTGAGAGACGAAGTAGCAAGCTACTTTGATGGCCCTCTCCCTCAAAAAATTAATTTAATATCGTGTGAACTAATAGTTCACATATCAGATATTAAACTGATAAGAACAGATACTACACTTGATCTTAGCCAAAAGGCCGAGAAAGGTATGCCTGGACAATTAGAAGTATTTGGTTTTTATAATCAAAGCTTCAGCTGCTTTTCAGTGTTCTGATAAATGTGGGACTTCATAACTTCAGTCATATGCTCTCAAACTCGGTACCTAAGATCAACTGACTTCAAAATTTAGAACAACAATTGAGTTCATTTCATAAAACTTAAAACTACTTATTACAGTCATTCAATTTTATTTTACTTTATATAACAAACTATGTTGATCCTTCTCCAATCGTACTGCTTCATGTCTAATTATCTTTTATGCTTGTGAAGATATGCTGGTAGTAGTAATTCATCTACCCGTTTATTCCTCCTGAGTGTATTCAACTATATTCTTCTCTCTCCATTTACAAATTTTTTTAGTAAGAGTTTATTCTTGCAACTATGTATTGGAATTTAAGGTCACAAAAAGTTCTTTGTATAATGTTTATATAACTCGATGGTGATCCCCTAGAGTTAGTGCTCTAGACTAGTCGGTGGGGGGAAACATTAGATGCATAAAATTGACTGAAGTTTTTTTCAGCATAAAATTGTTAGTATTAACAATTTTAGATTCATTAAGAAGTGACTATCAAAATCTGTATGTATATATACACCCAAGCATAAACTCCAAATGGTAGCAGCATGACATTTGATTAATGCAGCAAAGACGAGCATTAGTGTAGAATTCTCAAGTAACAAAAGGGGCTTCATCTTCCATCAAGTACCCCGCTGAAGACTTGGCTGTCTCCACCTAGTGATGCTTCCCATTCGGTGGATGACATAACAATCTGTGACAATGCCACAACCATCTCCCTCATCTCAGGCCTGTCATTTGGATCTTCGCACAAACACCAATGAGCTAGTTCTGCCATCTGCAAAGGGATATGTTCGTAATAAGAAAATTATGAAGAGAGAAAAATGAGATAAAATGAGTATTGTGAAAAAGTGCAATAAGAAGTTTATGTCAGAATAACATTAGAATAAGGAAAGCAACAATATTAGCCTATCCCCTACAATATCTCGAAAGACACACAATAACTATGTTAAAGGAGTGACCGTAGCTTGTTCAAACACAAAATATTCCTTGAACCAAAGAAGCTCATCCTTAGTTCTTACCCATCTAATGTTTTTGCTCTTAACATTCATGTCATTTGTTTGTTTTAGGTGATTAAGAAACTCATTTGTTTTGTTTGTTTTTACCCCTTGTCTAGTTGTCTACGAAGTTTTAGTCAAAGAAAATGTATCCAAATTCATGATAAACTTACAAATAAAATCCGTATTACCTTTGAAGCATAAACTTTTCATTGGTGCTCTTGACTTCTTATAGGGAAAAGTATTGGTTACAGGTTTGGCCTCGCGAGTGAAACTGATATCCTCAATTACTAATTTACTGTCTCTCAAAAAACAAATCTTTGTCTAAACTATTTTTTTTTTAATTTCTATTTCTATTGAATCCACAGAAAGATATTAAATTGAACTACAGTATGCGAATAAAAATAGGAACTTTAGGTAAATCTAACCCTGTAGACATCTTCCATGGGATAGCTATGCTGAAGATTCCCATCTATGACATCTGGTAAAACAGTCTGTGGGTACTTATTTCCGAAGATTTGGCTAACCTGAATGTGATGAAAAGAAGGATCATCTTTCTTCCTTTCAAATAATAATAATAAATGTTTGAGAGTATTAAGTCAACTGCAGATAGATTTCTCTGAATAAAAGTGAACGAATGAATGTTTTGGATTTCATTTTCATAATACATACTCTCAACCATAAATTCAATTTCTCTCCCATCTCTTCTTAATTTTCACTCAGAAACGAGTTTGACTTACAACCGTAACAAGTGATTTCATATTGTTGGCTTGTTGGCTGTCACGATATAGTGCACGTTTCCCTGTTATCAACTCTGACAGAACCACCCCAAATGCAAATACATCTGTTTTTATAGTCACTTGAAGCTCCTTAACAGATCTAAAGGGAGCAAAAAAAGCATTCAAGTCAGAATAAAATCAACTGGTGTGTAATTTTTTTTACTTGAGTTTAAGTATATAATGATAGCAAGAAAATTGATTGAATACGCCAAGAGTGTACTTATGATCTGAAAGCACAAAACCTACTCTGGTGGAAGGTAGCCCGGTGTTCCAACAAGCCTTGTTGCTATGAATTCTTCATCATTGGTTCGTTCTACTAGCTTTGCAAGTCCAAAATCTGCTACCTACGTATGAAAGGCCAAGTTAACGGATTGAGTTTGAACTAAGTATAGAGACTTGGATTCAATGTTTTCCCAACTTAGTTTTAGAAAGAAATAAAATATATTCATCTCCAGCAAGTTCTTACAAGACATGTTAAATTTAATGGGATAAGTGCAATGTTTTAAAACCTTTGTTGTTTGGTCAAACTACAATGTTATAACATGTTTATTATATGATAACATGAATAGCTGATTTAGTTACCGTCTGTATTATTAAAAATTTTGACAACTCGTCCCAAATTTCTTTGGGTGCATTTTTGGACAGAGCAGAACTGAGCAAAACAAGTACCTTTGCTCTGAGCTTCTCGTCAAGGAGAATATTACTTGTCTTTATATCACGATGCACATATCGTGCTTTCGTGTAATCATGTATGTATTCAAGACCTTTTGCTGCATCCAATGCAATTTGAATCCTAGCACACCAAGAGAGAGGCTGATGACCTGTTCCAATACAATGGTTAAGAATCTTGATATTCAATTAAGTAAAAACCTTTTTTTAAAAATGTGTTAGAAGTTCTACATTAATCAATATATATACTACTCAACTTATTCACCATGCTCAGTTAATACATTTCATGGAATAGAATATATTAGTATTTTGGATTAAGTTTTTTCTTGTAATTGGTGTTCCCTAAAGGCTACCAACAAGCTTAATTAAGCTGCATCCCATATCAAATACTTCTAGATTTGTGAAGTTTTCGAAGAGACAAAATAAGCTATTCTCAGGTCAATATCATAAAGCATGTTAGTTCTTAAAGGAGTGTAGGTTATATTACTTGATTTGATCATGAAGTAATCAGCCTCTTTCACCTGATGGTTTAATCTTTTGAAAAGAGTTTACCTTTTGTGTTTGAGTCATAAAATGTCTCGTAGGTTTACTTTGTTTGGAAAATAATTTTGACATCGATATACCTTTCAGCAATGGATCATGAAGGTGTTCACTGAGAGATCCATTTGGAACATACTCATACACCAGATAAAGGTGGTCATCTCCGCTAGCATATCCCAACAACTCCACCTGCAACAGTGATTATATCTATAGTATAATCAAACATCATATCTTAAAGACAATGTCAAAGCTCTCTTCATCAGAGACATTACTTACAATGTTAATGTGATGGATCTTACACAAGGCTTTGAGTTCTGCATAGAATTCTTTGGATTTATTAGATCTCATCTTCTTTACAGCAACCTCCTGAAGTTAAAACAGCTATCATTCCCCAATTATCAATCAGTACATGAAAATATGTTTCAATGTCTTGGGTTTTCATACCTTCTCTAACATTCCGAAATACACACTCCCGTATCCACCTACTCCAATCCTTCGCGTTTCATCAAAGTTATTCGTAGCCTCTTCAATCTCCTCTAGAGCATAAATTACTGGTCTTTCTGATTCAAATGGAGTTGCATCTTCGGAAATATTTACCATGAATAAGCAAAAGACCTTCTTAGTCTCCTTGTAGAGATATTAGCAAATTACTGAAAACTGTATTTTCGAAAATGAGTTGCTTTTACTTCCAAAAGTTTATTTTCAAGTTACCTTCTCCATGTTCTGCATGAAAGTCTCGGTTCTTTATGGAAATAGTTCTAAATCCAACTGATCTTTTAGACACAATATTTGGATCATTTTTGGCGGTTACATTGGCCCTGGATCTCCTAAGAACGACAACGAGAATGATCAAAGTAATAGTTGAAAAGAATGCCACAGCCGCTAAGATGCCAATGATTATATGGTGTTTCTTGTCTGCAAACAAGGGAAAGCCAAGTGTCATCTAGCAATGATAAGTCTTTTTACTTTCTTTCTATACAAACTACTGTTTTCTAAACTTCTCCGGGTAAGTGAACAACAATCGGTGAAGCTTACCAGTTCATTATTGCCAAACTAAACCAATTTCAAGGATTCAAACTTAAGAAAAATATTGTCTGATGAAGTTGAAATAGATTATTGAATGACCTGTTACTTATATTTTGCAATCACTTTGAAGGTTAAAAACAAGGAAGCCATATATACGTAAAAAAATTGTGATTAGACAAAAGTGTTAGAACTCTTTACACCATTAGTGCATGCAATGTTTATTTCAAATCAACATAAAATAAAGAGTTTAATAGACATGTACCCTAGTGTAAGATTTTGCACTGCGAACCAATAAAAATATGGAAAAATCATGAATGATGAAAATATAGAAGGGATTGAGGAAGAGAAATCATCACCTTTTCCTTTGGAAGGCAACCCATTGAGTTGGCTTGGAACATATAGCACCCAAGTAATATCTATGTATGAGGGGTTTTGAGCCAGAACTTCGTTCATACTAACCATGCCATCTAGCGTAGCATTTAGCATAGTAGCGATTGATGTGGGTGTATCATTCCGCTGAACTGTATAGGTGACAACAATTTGGGAGTCATTTTTTTCTGAACACCCACAAGGAAGATGTATTGCCAAGTCCTCATTTGGGTCCACTTCTCTATTAATAGACCAGGCTTGGCCACTGTAAACAATGTTGTTAATCTCCACAGACGAGTCATTAGGCTTCACCTTGTAGGTTGTATCATAGAAATATCCGGCAAGGCCATTGGTGTTATGGCAGGAACAAGGCACTGTTATAAGGTAATCTTGCTTTGTGCCACGCGTTATAGGTTTGATTTGGGAGGGATGAACGGAATAAAAGTTGGCTATCTCATCTGCATTGTGACTGTAACTTATGTGGTAGAGTGAGGCATTGCATGTGCTGATCTTAGAGGAGCATCTGAGAGGTTCCAAATAAGTTGTTTGAAGAGAAGCTTGTAAGGAAAACACAGCTACACCCACACAAGAAGTTGCAAGAAGAGGAATGAGAAGAGAAAGAAGTGAAGTTAGAGAAGCCATGGTTTGTGTGATCATGAAACTTGTTTGAAAGGGAAGAGAGGTAGGAAAACAATAATGAGCCGGTTAGTTTACAAGTGCATCCGTCGCATTGCACTTGTCATCATGTGGTTGTTCCTTCTTGATTTCAAGAACCAGAAACCTCGTCCACTTAGCATGAATTTACAAAATGTGATGATTATTATAGAATTATTTGGATGGAGCATCTTTGTGGGATCTCCGACGGCAATAGTAGACCAATTCCACCAAATAAAAAAGCCATGGTGCCATCACAAGTCACACTCTAGCTTTAGTTTAATGCCACTTGAATGTTGTTGAGCGGCAAAAGTCACTTTATGTTATCTGGGTTTTCGTTTTCATTTGAAGTGTCCTAACTTAGATTTTAAACAAATAAGTGTGACAAGAATCTAATTCATGGTCATAAACTTTGACGCTATCTTCGAAATTAACTCCGTAAAACATGCTTTTTTTTTTTAAGTATAAAGGTTAATATAATTAAGTAAGAATAATAAATATATGACTTTAATATATTATAAAAATAATAATATAATAATACTAGAAAAATATATTTTTTTAATTTATTTAAATAAGTTAAATATTAGATACAAAAGACTTTTGAAAAGAGTTATTAGTTGATATTTTGAACTAGATAGACTTTCACAAGTAAAGCTAATCTATCATAGATTTTGTTCCTGTTAGGGAGATGTGACCTAGAGAACTATTGAAATCTTCGTCTCCTTCCTTCAGTCGGACAGGTTGTTGGGTGTTGGACTGGGGTCCTCCTCGTCTTCGTATTTCTCCTTCGGCTCTCGGTCTCGGGTGAACACTAAATGGGGTACCTGCGGAAGGCACCCCAACGCTCAAGTCAGTAAAGCGGGTGGTCAGTATTCGGGTAGGTGCACAATAAT
>Ga0123342_1006586_pt1 | contig 15987 bp, 8 predicted proteins | sample Turbeawhitnodule_FD_89960 | JGI IMG/M metagenome (GOLD analysis project Ga0123342, IMG submission 89960) | Root nodule microbial communities of legume samples collected from Mexico - Turtle bean Mexico white nodule | ecosystem: Host-associated > Plants > Roots > Nodule | place: Mexico: Nepantla... | reverse complement strand
TACTCTTATAAACCCAGAACGCATCCCAAGCCTATGAGAAACACAAATAAGTAGGAAAAGTAAGAAAGTTGTTTGATAGCAATGAACACAAACAAATGCAAGTAGAAGGGAATGGAATCAATCCTCGAATGAATAACCACGTCACTTCCAAATAACACAACCCAAGAATGCAGTCTAAATACGATAGCTGAGAAGTAAGAAAGAAACTAGACATAAAACGCAGTCTAAAGAATCAAGGATCTCCTTCAGGTATTTAGATATCTTACCTCACATCTGTTGCATGTCTGTCGTGTACACTTGCAGATTTTAATCCTCAACCAGTCTTACATGCTAAAAAGGAAAGAACACAAAGTAACCTAGACATAAAAAACTTAAGAACTATAGTTAAATATAAGGAATTCAAAAACCAGTGGAGACTTAGTTGCTCATAAAAGGCTCGATAAGACACAAGTCATCACACAACTACACAAAACCCTGCTGCAGAGAAACAAACCACGACTCAAATATTAATGTATGGTGATTAACTCCGGCTCAACACATAAGAAATTAGGTTATCTTGAGCAGTTCTTGTTTAATTTTCAACTTCATGCAAATGGTAGTGCTAAACAAATCCGCATTTTGCTGGCTCACGGAATTTTACAATTCACATCAAGTATCGCATTTCGCTACGGTCTTCATTGCTGATGCAAGCCGAGAGTCATTTTACATAACATGTCACGTGACAAGCGAGACACATCCCTTGAGTGCCTCACCTAGCAGCTTCAAATTCTTTGCACATGAAGCGTCAGGGTTAGTGTTTTGTCAAGAGAGAAAGACTTGTGACAGATTGCAGAAGGTGGAACCTCAGAAGAAATTAAGTTATCATGAGCTGCCGTTTGAAGTTGAACTTTCAGATTTACACCGAAACAAATCCTATTCCAAAAGGACTGTTGTTAACAAAGGATATCCAATTAAAACTGGATGTACTTATCATATAGAAAAAACTACCGTATCATGAAAACCGCTAAACACTCAATAAAAATTGAATAGAAAAAAATACAGATCCCAAAATCAGAGATACATCACTACATCATGTACGTTACATGAGCTGTTCACACACAGTTCTAACACTATACTGCACACTAAATATAAAATACATACAATTTGTTTCTCAATCATTGAGTAAATTAATCTTCAGTGAGCAAAGATGTTAGCTGTCCCAAAATACAAGATCAACAAGGGATTAAAATTGAGAAATATAGCAATCAATAAGATGAGGTCTCGTTTCAGTAAGGAGTACAAGATCACCAAAATTCCCAAAACAGCCACTGCTTCAACAACCAACCACATAGTAAAAGACAAATCCACCCAAATTCAAGTGCCTCTAATACTCTTATAAACCCAAAACGCATCCCAAGCCTATGAGAAACACAAATAAGTAGGAAATGATGAAAAAGAAAGAAAAACAAATAAATAACATTTAGTGGGGTTTAATTAAAAAAAAAATAGGCCCTATAAACTTAAAAAGAAGAAAGTTGTTTGATGGCAATGAACACAAACAAATGCAAGTCTAAAGGAATGGAACTCAATCCTCGAATAAATAACCACATCACTTCCAAATAACACGTCCTGAGAACATAGTGAAACTAAATACCGTAGTCAAGAAGCAAGAAAGACACAAAGGTTGTTTTGACAACAAAGGAAATGAAAGGAAACGAAACGAAAGGCTGTGATTAAATGACTTCATTGCTGAGAGAAATGTCTGAGTGTGGAATAGAAAGAGGAAATAAAATCGCTGACATAGAGGTTTATAATGCCTCTCATGAAGAGGTTTATAGCTCTTGCTTAGACAATGACAGATACAGGTACCTTACAACTATCCAACCAATAAAAGAGATTTTAGACATTCCAAATCGAGCACATAAGAAAAATAGTGGATGGAAACATAATAAAACCACAGTAAGTCCAACAACAAAGAAAATAATGAATGCAAAGACTTTTTTATCAGCATAATGAATGCAAAGATAATAAAACCTAAAGTTTAACTCTATCTCCATCCACTTTTTCCAAAACCTGATGCTCATGTAAAAGCTCAAGAAGATGCATGGTGATTTGAGAAAACTAATCTTCTAAAAAAGATGACATGACAAAGTAAAGAAACAATAAGGTAAATTCATAAATCCAAAAATCAAGGGAAGCCACATATTTAAAACCAAGGGCACGAAGATTACAAAAAACACTTTGAAATACTATTGTAGAGAAACAAGTTCACAGTTAGGTAAGTCCAAAAACATTAAATAATAAAGAGCAAAATCAGCAAGGACTAAGATTAAGAAATATTGTTAACAATAAGATACAGTACTGCTTCCATATCCTATCACAAATCGTGAGACCCCAACCCAAAAGAAGTAAATAGAGCTATCCTGCAGCCAAAAACATAATACTTCACATCATGTCCTACAGCCAAAAATTCAAGAAAATGAACTATCCTGTGCAGCCAAAAATTCAAGAAAACGAACTAAGCTCATAATAAAAGGAAGAAGTTTAGAAACGTTACGAAGATGAAGATGCAGATAAAGACTATAAGAAGACTTGATCAATTGGCCTTTCCAAACTATTATGTTTTTCATTTCATCCATGGGCAAAACAAATCTCAAGACCCAGCCACCAGCAGAAAAGGGATAAAGGAATTTGATTAAAAGATTCAAAACTCACCTTCATCACATAAAGAATCACATTCGGAATTGGTGTAAATGAATTTACTAATCATTCTTGCGTTCTTCAATCCAACAGAAGAGTAAATGAATATACTTATTGCGTTCTTCAATCCAATCAGAGCGTAAATGAACTTACTAATAGGTCTTGCGTTCTTCAATCTGATAAAAGATGGATCGCAAACATCAAATAATTCGACAAACCTTAGACTTGATCAAGAAGTGTGTGCCCGAAACAATACTTAAAAAAAATCAATACCATAGCAATTTCAACAAAACTCAATCACCCACCGAAACAATACCAACAAAACTCGGTTAACGGAAACTCAATCACCATACTCTACAAAGATCTTGGGTATATATAGAAAAGGAAGATCAAGATTGACGGCTGAGATTACGCGTGGATGGAAAATTGGACTAATCTATCTAACAACTTGAATAATAATCTAACTATACTTTATATAATAATCTAACTAATAATGTAATTAATAATATAATTAATAATTTAAATAATGATCTAACTAATGCTCTAAATAATAATATCAATAATAATCTAACTAATAATTTAAATAATAACTTAACTAATAATTTAAATAATAATATAACTAATTAATAATTCTAATTGTACAATTAAACTCGTAATCTATGTTTACAAAATAACTTAACTAATAATCTAACTAATAATTCAAATAATAATCTAACTAATTAACCAATTCTAATTTTAAAATTACAACTAATAACATAACTAATAATTTAAATAATAACCTAACTAATAATTTAAATAATAACCTAATTGTACGGGTCCGCCATGATCGGTCAGGATTCGATCATGTAAAGTATGACTCTTCTATCGAATAAGCTCGGGCCTAATAGAGATTGTGCACTCTATATATCTTCGGTCTAAATGAAGACAAACTCGATAAGACCAAAGAGGTTGGGTTTGACAGGTAGCGCGTGCGTTAAACATCATGCACTAAAAGAAAAAATAACCTAAATATTTGATACAACTGAATCAATTAATTATATTATCTTTTGACACGAGTTCGGTGGAAAAAACCAGAGACGATATTATGTGTATCATCACCCCTAAAATAAAGGAGAATATACTAATAATTTATGATGTTGTTACCAATTCGTGAAGAAGGATCAACGAGTGTTATTAAAAGACTTTGAGATCTCAAACAAAGGTAAGCACTATTCCAGACAATACACAATACACACTTGATCGTTTGAATCTTGTCAACATGTGAAACTCTTTTTCAAGCATCTCAAAGTTGCATTATTGAAAGATTGATCTGAAAACCACTCATGGATCCAACCCATAATTGTTGGCAAGAACACTAAATAATTAATCAATTCTAATTTTACAATTAAACTAAATTTAAATAATAACTTAACTAATAATCTACTTAATAATTTAAATAATAATCTAACTAATTAAATAATTATAATATTACAATTAAATTAATAACTTAACTAATAATTTAAATAATAAGTTAACTAATAATTTAATTAATAATATAACTAAAAATTCAAATATTAATCTAATTTTATAATTACAAATAATAATTTAAATAATAACTTAACTAATAATCTAATTAATAATATAACTAAAAATTCAAATAATAATCTGAGTAATTAATAAATTATAATTTTACAATTACAACTAATAATAAAATTACTAAGCTAGCAAGGGAGGTGCACGCGGAGGATTTGTAGGTGAGCTTCCAAGGTGGCCCAACTCGTTATATCACTGAAAATGTAATGAACAAATCATATAAAGTATAAAAAACGAAAACAACACAACAAGCGAAGATAAGTACTAAAAGGGTAGAGAGGAGAAAACAGCAACTTATATGCCACACATAAACGAACACAGATATACGTATAATATTTAAAATGTATGATACGAGAACACGAATATATATATTATATAATTATGAATTATATAAATTGAAAATAAAAATTTATGTACATAAGTATGTTTCAAATTTATTTTTGGAACAGAAAAAATGTTTTTCATGACTGGTTTAAAAAGATTTATTTCTTATTCTTATAATCTTAATAAAAATTTATACAATTAATGTATTTTTCTTTTTTTAAAATTGTGTTAGAACCATGCTATAATTGTCAGAAATCCAACAAATATTGTTTGAATTGAACATTTCAATTTCACGGATACGTGTCCTACAAGTATCATACGAGTATCGGTATCCGATACAAGTATCGACACCAACACACAATTTAAGAGGAGTGATTGAGCTTCATAAGCAACAACAAAGAAAAAAGCAACAACAAAGAAAAAATACAGCAAAAAAGAAGAAAACATGAAAAAAAAATATTACAAATCACAAATAAATAAACATATAAACGACGTAAATTGTCGTCTAGAGAATAGACTACAGTTTTTTGATACAATTGTCATTTATATTTTTCAATTTTAAATAGGCAACGTTGTTATAATAATTATATTTTTTTTTTGTCTTAATTCACAAAATTGTAACCTTATTTTGTTAAAGGACAGATTTATCTGAACTGAAATCTATAGATATCATATACATTTTTTTGCCTAATATTACTAGAAGAAGTACTTATTCTTCTACTATAAATTATAATAAATATATAATTTAGTTTTCTTTCATCCTCTAGTATTATCCTCCCTTAATTTGTATATTTAAATTATTTATTTAAACTATTTTTAAGAAAGTCCATAATTAAAAATAAACTTATATAATGATTAATCTCAAAAACATAATTTGCATTTGTGTATCTATTCTTTTATATAACAAGGAAGTATAGTCCCTCCTACCTGGTTGATCCATTTTTTAAGTAAAGTGGTATTTTGAAAATGCTAGCCATAATTAAAAAAATAACATGGTACAAGTTAGAAGAATTTTTTTATTTTATTTTTTGTCTTGTTATAGATATTTTACTGTCCACTAGAGAAAGATTAGTCTTAGTCTTATCCGTAACAACATTGATCCGTTAATTTTTTTACACCGTAAAATTTAAACACAATTTTTTTTCAAAATTTGTTTGAAGTGGTCAAATGAAAAGAAAAATATTTCTTTTAGCATATTACATTACAAATATTTTTTAACATGTTCAACCAGAAAACTTATATCAAATAATCTGTAAATTTAAAACAATCCAATTGAAACACGTAAATTTCTTTCTTCTCTTTATTGGGCACAAGAAAAGCATATTTATTTATCAGAGTTCTTTAGATCAAAAGAGCGTTGTCGCAGAGAAATATTTGGTGCTTATTCCTTAGAAATAATAATATATAATATAAAAAAATCATTACTAAAAAAATATTAAATAAAAATTAATTTTAAAGACAAAATTTCATAAAACTAAAATTATCATAAACTATAAAATGTACCCAACCACCAAATTGACCAATTCTACATATAACATGTTTCATAACTTCATTGTAGCTTCATTATGAAATCAATCTATAGTATTTTAATTAAAAAAAATCTATTAAACACATGTAACTCAATTATTACTTGTTCTAACCAGATAGCATCAAAACACATAATGAAACTAACTACGCATTTTGTCAAGAACAAATTTTATGTCAAAATGACTACTTTAAGCCTCCAAATGAGTTTAACATTAATTGTGACATATAAATACACCATAAACCCATCAAATCCCAACTTTAGTTAAGTATAAATCTCAATTTAAAACTAAGTAGAAATAAATTTAACTTATTCGTTTCCCTTGTCAAGTGATAGAAATGTCCTAAGATATTAAAAGATGTAAAACTACTAAGAACACCAATCACCTTAAAAACATTAAAAAATCTAAGGTTACTTTTTATAAAAAATCATCTTCTCATATAACAAAACTTGTGAGATATCTACATTCACAACAAAAATTAAAATTTGTATAGGGCAGATAAATTTACTCTATCAGAAATTTTAATACGTCAGAAATGATTACACTCCATCATCATTTCAGTGACAACATCTAATAAAAAAAGAAAGAGATTTTTTTTTAAGAAAAAAGTAAATAAAAGGTAAAAATAATGATTTTTTTTTAAAGTAAGTTTTGCAAACAAATAGTAAGCTGTTAATATTCTAATTTGTATACTCATTATAACTTTGAATTTTAACCTTTATTATATTTAAAAAAAAAAATTACTAAAAAAATCAAATCTTCTTATTAAGGTTAAAATTTTGTAGAAAAGTGCAAAAGTAAATAAAAAAACATAAACTGGTATACAACAAGAAGAAAGATACATATTTTTAAAGAGTCTTATCTCGTTCAATAAAAAAAGGTTTCTAGTTTTAATTTCTTTACTATAGGCATGCAGGAAATTGAGTAAAAAGACTTATTCATTTATTATTGATTTTCACATATAATTTCGTTATTTTATAATTCATAATCAATTAATTATAAAATAATAAGGAATAAATTTTTAGTTTTTTTAATGGATTATTTAACTTATAATTAGTTTTTTACAATTTTTATTTTTTTATTTCTCTTACATTAAAATCTTTTATGTTTACTTTATTTCTAATTTATTTTCATTCACTATATGTTTCTTTTCACAGTTTTCACCCACTATGTTTTTTAGCTATTTTTCTTGACCAAAAATTTAATTAATAGGTGTTTAATTTAATTTATTTGAAAAAGAAAAGTGTTGTTAGTTTTATGACAGCAGATCCGAGATGGTGCTTAAAGTCTTGATGTTTGATAAGAACATGTATAGAAAAATTGTTTCATAAATTTGAGTCAAGCATGGCGTGGTTATTACTTAAACCTTTCTCTTAAAAGTTGTATGGTCCTACAACTGTGTATTTATATAAAACAGTAATAATAATAATAATAATAATAATAATAATAATAATAATAATAATAATAATAATAAATGTCAAAGTCCTTAGTGTATCCGTTGACATTTTCTACATATTTTAGATTAAATAAAAGGATAAAAGGTTCATTGTGGAGTCTATTCCGCAAATAAAAATTTTAAAAATTGTTGGAGGAATTAAAAAGTTATTCGAGTGATTTAAAATAATAGATAACTTTAAAAATATGAAAAAAGAAGGCATCAGATAAAGAAATAGACCAAGAAAGCTTTTAAAAAAATTCTTCTATTAATTAAAAACAAAAGAAAAAAGCATGATGAATACTTGCATATGATCGCTTTGTTTGAGTAAAATGAGTTGAGTTAATTGATTGAAAAGAAAGTTTTCAAACATAAGTGACTAAGAAAAGAAAATTAGTGATCAACAGTATGAAGAAAAGATATTTCACACTACCATGCATTTGAACTGTTTGTAATATTGCTTGCAGTAAAGCAGATGAAATCAGCAAAATCAGATAGTTTGAATTCCCAAAGTTATCACAGAAAACTCTCATCATTATTATCCAACATCCACAACAAGAGATGAGTTCATGAGAATACAAATAAAGAAGCATCGAATCGAAGAACTATGGTACTCATGTAACTAAACAAGGTAACTCAGACGGAAGCATAGAGCTTTGGAAGAAAAGAAAACCACTTGAAACCACAGGTAGACTTCAGAGGCAAATAAGGACACCTTGGAAGCCAATCCCAACTTCTCCTGGAAACACTGTAGTACAATATCTCTGGCCACATGTAGCAGCAAACGCAGATCATACCCTCATGCCAGAAGCAATAAACATGTTCATAGTTATGGTAACAAACCGACACAAATTTTCTGCACATAATCTCAGGCAGCGCCGCCATTTCCACCCAAACCCCTTCACCCGTTAATTCCCACAACTTGATACTTCTGGAGATTCCATCGGCTCCAACCCCACCGACCAAATACAATTTTCCCTCTCCATCGTCATCACTGACCAGCCTCACGAAAGTCAGTTGTTGGGGCAACTCCGCCACGTGCCTCTCCCACTTCCCACTCTCCAAATCCAAACGCACCACGGAGAACGGCTCCGGGGTGGTGAAGTACAGTCCCCCGTGGAAGAAAGTGCCCTGCTGGTGACAACTGTCGCTGAGGATAGCATCGAACCCCTCGAAGCGCTTCCACGAGAGGTGGTTGGAGTTGTAGACAAAGGCAGTGTTGGAGGTTGACTTTGAAGAAAGGAGCACTAAGTTGTAGCTAAGAGGGGTGGTGACAAGAGCTAGGTGGGTGAAGTGAAGAGAGTGAGTTGGGGATTCGATCCTTCTTGAGGTCTTTGCAAAGAGGTTGCATACGAGAAAGGAAGAGGAAGAGGGGTTGAAGAGACAAAAGAGGCCACCGGAGGAGGATACAAGAGAGAAGGAAGATGAGAAAGGGAGGGAGGGAGAGATGGTTAGCCAAGAGGAAAGGTTGGAATCGTAGAGACGGAAGTAGAGAGGGCACTGAGGGTGTGAGAGTAAGAGAAAGGAAGAGAAGGGTGAGGAAGAAGAAGAAGAAGAAGAAGAAGATGATGATGATGATGATGATGATGAAGAGTGTTTGGAGACAAAGGAAGGAGAGAAGAGAAGAGAGGAGAAGGCCTTGCAAGTGGGTCTGAGGTTCAAGAGAGTCTTGAGAGGGAGTAACAGAAGTATGTGTTCCACAACATCAGGAGGTAGTTTGCTCCAGACTCTGGGGTCCATTGTTGTTGTCGAGGTGAAGGTTGTTATGTCCTTCATTTCATCGGAGTTTCCGAATGAATGTGGTGTCTGCTGTAATAAAGAGAAGAAGGAGTTGACTAAAACAAAAACAAAAGCTTCAGGTACGACCATCTTTGTTTTTTTAATTTTAATTGGAATTTTAGTCTCCATGGTATTTGTCATCAGAGTGTATATTAAATTTTGATTACAGTCTAACAATTTATTTTAAAAAAACATTTTTGATTGGAATAGAACTGTAATGTTGACAATTGTAGCTTTCTTATGACACAGCTGAAGACATTTGAAGTTATCTAAAGTAGGAAATAATTATGGGGGATCACTGAAGTGTTGATATGCAATAACGATATGTAAGAAGTCTACAAGTATGGCTTAGATTGCAACTTATATTAAGCTTTTAGGGAAAATCAAGGCTTGATTTCATAAAATACATTTGTTTGGAGAGAAACAAGAAGTTTTAATTATTATTATGCTTTTGACTAAAATGAAGTTTTGCAATTGATTTCAATGATTGAAATTTGTAAGAATAGTTGGATATTTTATTGAAGAGTCAAATATTACAATCACTGTTGTTACAAAGAAAAAAAAATCAAAGATAAAAACAGAGAGACAAGCAATTAAGTGTATGGACTCATGTTTTCCTCCTTTCCCTTGATGCAAAAACTCGATCATGTTGGACAAGTGGTTTTGCGCATTTAAACATGCAATTATGCGAATCTAATTAGTTGGGCCTAGTTTTTGGATGATGAGAAAACTATAGTTATTTTAAGTTAATGGAGTAATTTTGCTTGTTAAAATAAAATTATATTTTAAAAAATTATATTCCAAATGAAATTAACACAAATTTTACCGGAAGACTCGACACTCTCTTAAATGATGTATGTCAGACATATTGGACACCGACACTCGTCGGATAAGACAATAAAGTGTCCAATTCAAAAAATATTTGTTGAATTTCTAACCAGTTTAATATAGTTTTAACATAATTTTAAAAAGGAGAAATACATTAATTTTCTAAAAACTCAAACTTCTTGTTTAAATTTTTATCATGATTATAAATTTAATTTCTTTATTGTGCCAATTTCCTTTAGTTAATTTACATCTTCCTTTAGTTAATTTACATCTTAACATATTTGTGTATATAAATATTGTGTTCCTGTGTCATACATTTTGTATTTCTGTATCCGTGTCTATATCCGAGTATTGTGTCCATATCAAAGTTTGTGCTACATAGCTTTCAATTCTTTTAACTATGTTTAATATAATATTAATGACATCAATTAGGGAAAACTAACATATAATTTACGTTTACAAAAATCATAGATCGTAAATTGGCTAAAGGAAATTATATGATTGTTACCTTCTAAATGAAAAGAACATCAAAGATAAATTGCAAATCCTTGGATTGCACCTTAATCCGGACTCGGTACAATTTCACTAAAAGGAGGAATACGTAGAAGAATTAATTGCTCATCGTTCGAATGTAAATTAACAACAGATGAACACCATTACACAATTATTGTGTTGGGAGTTATGCGTAACTGTATAAGGAAATATTGGCTAAAATACACCCGAATCTTTCTTCTAAACAAAATTCAATTCCGGGTGAGGTTAAATTAAACTTTACAGACATTATACTGTTGTATGTAGAGGAAGTTGGCATCAAGATTGCCGACTGCACATTCGATAATGCCACACTATGTATGAATCGTGTAGAACAATCTATGCATCTCATTGAACTTTAACCCTGCGACATAAAAGGTTTCGCATGTAGACAAAAGCCAAATGGTTGGTTACCGAGCAGATGCATGAATATGGTATCTTGGCAAGTAAGAAATATGAAATGAGTAACTTATGCGCTTAAAAACCGCTCACTCCAGAGAAGTGCTTCTTCATGGATCGGTCCTTCTGGTGGTGATTGTTTCTTCCTCCTCCTCTGCCCCTCCCTCTCCCTCTACCTCTTCCTCTACCCATTTGGTTATTCCCATCCACCTCAGAATCATCAGATTGTTGCACAGGCTGCTGATGAGATGCAGCAATCTGTCTTCCACCACCTTCCTTCCTACCCCTACCAAAAGATTTGCCCGGAACCCCACTGCCTTCCGTTTCAGAAACCTGGAATTGGTTATCATCCTCCTTGTTGGAATCTGTCAACTTCTTTACTGCACCAAGAGGAAGGTTTCCGCCTCGTCCAAGGCCATGTATTAACTCTTTCTGAGCTTGCGTTACTAGTGAAGCTTCATCAGAATTTGCAACTGCTACCGCACCAGCCACTTTGTAGCTGTAATTCTTACCATCTTTGACATAGTACTGTGGTTTTTTCCTAGAGCCCCATTTTGAATCAGGGACATCTTTTACCGAGTTTCCACTCTCTGTTGCCCACGATTTCCCTGATTTTGAATTTATTTGGGCACCAAGTGTCTCATTTTCTTCTAATCCAGAGTCCGCTACACTTAAACCCAAGTCATCAAAAGAGTCGTCATATTCATCTTCATATTCATATTGTAAAATCATAGCAGCAGTTTTTGAGGTATCTTTCTCGTCCTTTTTATCCAGAATACTGACATCAGGCAAGTCAGCTTTAGATTTCCTTATAAATTTTCCTAGTGAAGCAGTGGATGACATCAATGACCCCTCCGTCTGTTGCTTCCCCCTGACAACTTCTGGATTTGAGGATGCTGACGTAGAATCAATTAATTTACCTTTTCCTTTATCATTCCCCACGGTGGTAGGCTTGGCCGGTGGCAATGTCTCTAGCGAGGTGTCCAGGTTCTGCAGATCTTCATGAAGGGTTCCCTCTAAAATTCTTTGAATAACCTCTTCTGGATTCTGGTCATAAACCTCAAGACACGCAGCTAAATATCCTTTACCGTAATCAGGGAACAGGTCCCTAATTTGACTGATGTTTGACTCTGCAATTGCAGCATCTTCATCCGTCAGTAATGATTGTTTTGGCACAGGGGCTGTAGCAGAATATGGGTCCTTATAAATCTCTTTCACCGAACTCATCATCCCCGATAGATATTGAAACTGTTCATCATCAATGAATATCCATCCTGTATCATAGTAACTGAATTAGAAAAGGAAAAGGCCCAAGCATATGCTACATTGCTAACATAATGAAAAAATGAAACGATTTAAAATATAATTTTGAAGGATCAGATAGATCTAGTTCCACTTTATATCTTATAGGGGAGAGATGGATTAGCCCTCTAAAAAATTTGCTAGATCAAGCTTTTTACCATTAACCATACTAAGCCAAGCAATTTATGCTACACAAATATATGAAAGAGATTATACACTACTACTATAAAAATGATCATTACCACTATCCTTTAATCTATCAATCCTACTCAGTATATTGAAATTTCTTTCAACATCTTGAAGAAATGTTTCCTTCTGATGGCTTTCCCGAGAATGGGCTGATACAGAATTGATATCTCGAAATGTTTGAACCAGAATATCTGCTCTGATGACTGGGTCCTCTACATTGGCAGGAAACATCTTAGTGGCAGCTGGAAGAGGGAAGCTATCTCTGAACACTTCATCACTTAGATAGCACAAGTGCAATAGTTGCCAACCAAACTTTACCAATCTTATTTTTAACATCTTCAGACTAACCAAGATATTAGATGATGTGGCATCATGTTTGTCAGAAAAAAGCATACGGAATCCCTTTTGCAATGATGGAATTAGTGAATCATGCAATCTCGCAAGGAGGCTCATCAGTTCCTCATTCCCATAACTAAACAAATTACACAGAACAGCAAAAAATCAAAGTCTTGAAGAAAATTTTTAAATTGGCAAATATTATTAATTTATTCTATTTAGATAAATTAACCAACACAAATATTTTACGCATGATACATCAAATGCAATGTTTGATAAGTCATTTCCCATGGAAATTTATCACATTCTGTCTTCAGTCTTAAAAATTCAAGTTTCAGAGGTAAAGGATACCTCATTTCAACTGGACAAGAAAAGAATACAGCTGCTGGTCCGTATGAACTAACAAAAGAATCCATTGATACAATTGCATCATTTATAAAGTCCATCACCTGTAACAAAAACAGATGGCATCATCATTATGCTGCATATTTAGAACAACTACATATATTGTGGATAAACCAAATGCTACATTAAAAACTAATCTACCCAATGCCAGAGGCTCTTCACTACACAAAGTTATGGAGGGAAGTAGTTGTACTCAATTTTCCCTTTAGATGTGCTGAGATACTGTTTCTGGGTTGAAGCCCATGAATAGTGGGTCAATAAGGTGCAACTTTATCATTTACACCAACACTCGCCCTCAATCTAAATGCTATATATTTTTAAGAAATTATGACAGGGAGAATAGACAATTGCCTGGCATGTCATTTGGCACAGCAAAATTCTACTTCAATAGCCTTGAAATATGGCAGTAAACAGTAATTATTGTCTATCAAATATCTGACATTGTAGAAATAAGGCTTTATTAGTGGGATAGGGAAAACACTATTTACAATTAATTTGCTGTGGTTGCTGTGGTCAATGCCATAAATTCAAAGTTTCTGGATTATCCCCAAGAAGGTTGCTGGGATTGGATGCAGTAGCAGGTAACTTCACATATAATGGGGAGTAACTAGGAAAAGAAAGGTATTCCAGAATCTAGATAGAAGCTCAACTCAAATGCTTAAGAGCACCATGAGCTGGTCATTCCCATACCGCAGTTTTAAATGCTACATATTCAACTGTTTTGACTCCACCTTTTTTGCAAACTCTATCCAGTTGCACTTTCATGCTGCCTTTCCATAGTTGTATTTTTCCTCTTGACTCTTTTCCAAAAAATGGATCATTAAAAATGGGGAACATAAATCCACTCAACTTTCTTAGTGGGACTAAGCCAAACAGTTATCTCGATGTAGAAAATTACAAACTTATAGATACAGAATTTGAATATCTGTTTTATCACCCTGTAAAAGAATATTGGGTATTTGGGCTACAATTCAGGGAAAAAGAATAAAGTGACTCACCTCCAGCAGATCAGCTTGGAGAAAAGCAGCATTGTGGTGATCGAGATTTCCAGAAGAAAAAAAAACCTGTACATAATCCCCAAACGAAAGCTTTAATTTTCATTGTAATTTCCTCCTTTATACCATAATTATGCACATGAACTTTCCATCAAGATTTAGATATTCAGTCACTTATAAATAGTTTTCTGAAAAACATTTCTATCCGTTAATGCATTCTACGTAAGTCAAATAACTTATGGAAAGAAGGTCTTCGGGCACATTATTGGTCTAAAGGATGTTCAAAGGGAACTCGAGAAGAAAAGTGAAGGAGTCAAGCTTAAATACTATATCTTCTAACCAAAAAATGATGAATTAATAACTTAAATTTATAAGATCAAAATTGCATGTTCTGTGCATACATCCAAATAATACAGAAACAGTGATGTATGCACATGGTACAAACCAGTTTTCTCAACACATCATCCAACAAACTATTGTTAATTATGTCTCCGCTAAAAATCATTTCCTCTCCCCACCTTTTCTTTAGAAATGTGTGGAGGCATGTGCCTGCCTAGATTATCCTTTTGTTGTGTTGAAAGTATAAATTCTAATAAAACAATGAAGAAGCTCTTCAGCATAATATAAATAATATGAAACAAAACAGTTTGTTGGACATCAAAATTAAACTTATCAATTTAACAAATAATATGATTCAATACGTAACATATACTTTTCATAACAAGAGAAAACTAAATTAATATTCTTACCAACAAAAAAACTTTAATAGCCAACTAAAAGACAGTAAAAACTCAAAGCAGAAAAAAAGCTATTAACATTATGGATATTCAGTTTCACTTTCAAATTACAAGAATACCTCCAATGATGAGCTGCAACGTTCATGCATTGTGCTGACAATTCCTAGAAAATGGGATATTACTGCAGTCAGATTATTATGGAGCCAAGGTTGAGCATTCAAGGCATTTCTGACCTGAGACAGTCAAAAAGAGAAAAGTAAGAAATGGAAGTTAAATGCACAAAAAGGAAGAACTTCAATTCCACAACAAATTTTACATACAACTGCCCCTTAGATTGAGATGGCTACAAATAAGAACATAAAATGTGTATGGGTGTAATGCAGACAAAATTAAAATGTTGGATTAATATCCTTCTATATTTTTCTTAACAAATTATGTAATAGGACCCTTCCAGAGAAGGTATAACTCAGGTAAACCAAAAAACTCAGAAAGACAACGTGTAAAATAAAAAAAGAGCAACGGAATAAAGCATACTGGTTTACTTCAGAGAGGAAGAGAGAACACCAAATACTGTCATGCATTCTATTTCACAAGCAATAAGGGAAAACATCTTAATGAACTTCATCTATTATTTTGAGCAAATAAACCAAAAAAGAAGTATCAAAGATATAATCATGTATCCCAGTGCCTAAGGCTCCTCACTTCACGAAGGTATAATTATACACAGCCTTTCGGTTGCATATTCAAAGAAGCTATTTCCTTATTCGAGCCCATGATGAACTGGTCACCAAGGCATAACTTTACCGTTATGCCAAAGCTCATCCTTATACCAGGTAATATACTATTAAACAGAAATTCTTACCAGTGATCTTGTCAGTTCTTCATTTTCATGATAGTATATGGCACATATATCCAATAACTTTGGCAATTCAAGCAACTTTTTCTCCTGC
>Ga0123342_1006585_pt1 | contig 15993 bp, 8 predicted proteins | sample Turbeawhitnodule_FD_89960 | JGI IMG/M metagenome (GOLD analysis project Ga0123342, IMG submission 89960) | Root nodule microbial communities of legume samples collected from Mexico - Turtle bean Mexico white nodule | ecosystem: Host-associated > Plants > Roots > Nodule | place: Mexico: Nepantla... | reverse complement strand
TCACCTCTTACTCTTCAGGCTGTTCGACTAAGTTACTTATGCAGGAAGCAACTCAGCGTGTAGCTGCCTTGGAGCGCGATCTCTTCTGTGTGGCGAGTACGGGTGTCTTCATACACACCTTCCATGTGGTCTCGCCGGCCGCCATTATACTCTACTTTACTTACTTCACTGTGCATGCTCGGGTAAGCTGTTCCCCGACCTCAACCTCTAGCCAGCTAGGGAATGACCATCTGACGACTTCATCCTTTGCTTCGAAAGCCTGGAACAAGCTTTCCTGATCCTCCGGCGATCTCCGATCGCCTTGTCGCCTAGGTTCACACCCGGCGACTATGACACAAACTTGGTGACCGCCGGTTTAGGTATGCTAGAGATTGGGGCACGCCAACTTAACGACTGGCGATCACACGAGCCCCCCGACTTCCTTCCCTTCTGCCAGCCAGGTGTCCCGTTCAACACGCACCTGCTGCCACGTCATCAATTCCGACTACCTGGGCGGTACAACTTAATTCCACGTTCTATCTAAAAAATAATATAAAAAAGTTTATAGGTTAAAAACAACAAAGCATATTTGAGACTCCTTGAATATTAATTATGAAGGAAATAAGCATGTGCAACAAAGGAATATTGTTACTCTCACACATTAATACAAATCTTTTACCACAAAGGGTGATGAATCTATCAATGACATGTTTAGCGGAATGCAAATCTTGCTAATGGTCTAAGATTTAGGAAAAAACTTATGAAAGGCTCAAATAAACTTAAAGTTGCTTGATAGCATGCCTAAAGTGTGAGAGTGTAAGAGCATCTAGAAGCACATTATCTTGTTTAGAGCTCATGAAGTGCACCTTCAAAGTTGTGACCAGAAAGATACCCAACAATGTTTTATAAGGGTCTAGCTACAAAGTTTCCCTCTAAAACGAAAATGAGCTAGACCGTTGACGACTTTAAAAGAATAAAATGATACTTTAAAGGTTGAGACAAAAAATTTAATTAAAGATGAACGTTAATGTCATGAAAATATAAGCATATGCTTAAACTCAAAAGTTTTCAATTAAAAGAATTTCACCTAATAAGAAATTTCTCGCCAACGACTCCACAAAAATCATGTTTTTGCATACTTTAAAATTTTACCAAATTGGGACAAAAAATATATACTTTACTTTTATACATAAAAATTGAGTAAATCATTTCTAAATAAGAACACCTTTAATTAATTTGACCTACTTAACATTATGCATTTTTAATTACTAAACATATAATATATCTCACTTAAAATTTCACTCATATAAACTATACCATTTATCATATCCATCGATCAAACAATATACTACTAACAAGTAATGTCCACAAATAACATAGACAAATTTATACTTAACATATAATTTGTTTTTCTTCTTCAAACATACCTATAAGTTTGACAGATGTACTATCTAAAATTTTAAACTTTTTTTTCCAGGACTCTTTCTCAAATTAGATGAATTTTAATAAATGAAATTTCATAAGATAAGAGATGATTTTTTTTAGTCAAGATGTTTTTATACTGATTTTGTCTGTAAATAGGAGACTACATCCAATTTCATATCACTAAAAAAAATAGATAACTCAAAGTAGAAATTTAAATAAAATTTTCCCTTTAAAAATAATTTTAATTTTATAAGTCTAAATAATAAATATAGATCAATAAAATTCAATTATAAAAATTTGTTTGGTCATTATTTTAATCTTATTAATAAATTTACTTTGATTATATAACTTTATAAAAATGCAAATAAAAATTATTAGTAATAGTAGAAGATACTCATGAGTTGAAAGGTATCTATTTGGTACTAGATAGAGATTTTACCTACACGCATTTACATATATGATGATATTTATATTTGCTAGAAAAAATAAGTTTGTGTATTATGTTTTATGAGTGGATTAATATAGCATATTTATATTTATGACTTAAAAATATTCGTCTTAAAGGAACGTATTTAGTATTTACCCACACATATTCACATAGATGGGTTTTTTTTTATCTATCATATTGATGATACTTATAATTTGGTAGAAGAAAAGAAACGAGTTTGTATGTTATATTTTATGATTTGAAATAATATAACATATCCACACACATTACTTAAAAATATTTTTGTTAGAGATATACATTTTACCTACACATTTACACACATTTTTTTATGTATCATAAATAATTATACTTATAAGGTTAACATATCCTTTCAACATGCACCTCTATAAATTTTAAATTTTCGACTTTATTTTTTTATTTATAATATTTATTTTCAGTTCTTTTAATAATACAATCTAAAATTGTGAAACATCAATATTTTTTACTTTAAAATTTAAAATTTAAAATTTAAAATATAAAATTTATATATTTAAAATACAAATTTTCATTCTAAATTATACAATTTAAAATAAAAATATATATTTAAGATTGCAAGATCTATGATATAAATTATGTATTCTAAAATTTATATTTCAAAATAAATATAAAATGTATTTTGAATTATATATTCGTAATATATTTTCAGAATATATAATCCAAAATATATTAGTATATCTTAAAATAAATAATCTAAAATTAGTATATTTTAAAATGAATAATTAAAATGTATTAATACACTTTAAATTATATAATTTAAAATGTATTTCTAAATCTAAAAATACAATCTAAAATATATATAATCTGAAATGCATTATAGAATATACTAAATGCATTTTATAAATCTGAAACATGGAGACATTTTATCTTTTCACTACCCCACGGGATATACACCTTCAAACTATGGGATTCCAGAATACAATTATCTACTTACTGAGAAAAAACAGAGTTTTTTATGTGTAAGTGGCTTAATATAACCTCCTTAAGGGTAACGCGTAAATAAAATAAAATATTAACAAATTTTTTTACAAAAAATATCCTCCATAAAATATCACTATATAATATATTTTTCTTAAATTACACTAATTCTACTAATATTTCGTATAATTTATCACCATACTTCTTTTTTTATGTCATCAGCGTATTTGGAATAGTTGTAAAAGTTATACTATATTTATAATTGATTATAATAAAAAAATTATTTAAACCAATTTTAAGATAATAATCTTGTTTGAATAAAAGAACAGCTTTTACAGAATAAATTATAAAATGAATATATATGAAATTAAAAGAAAACTGTTCGAATTATCAGAAATTGATTTTTAAAAAATATATTAAAAAAATAAGTTATAAATTTCGAGATATATAAAAACAACTCAATTTTAAAAATATTAAAACTTCAATTTATGTTCCCTTCAAACTTCTTATTTGAACAATATTTTTTGAAAAAAAAGTTGTCCCAAACAAATCGGAACCTCTTTAATAGTTTGAAACTCCTACAAAAAACCATTAATTTAAACGATGAAAAAGAAAACAAGAAAAAACATGTATAATATAAAAAGATAATGTCCAGTAGTTTTGGAAGAAGCAAGGTTGTCAGGTTTTCAAAAAATAATGTCCAAATTATGCCCAGAAAAATTATTGCTCAATATTAGTGGTATCTAGCAACCCGAATTAAAGTGAGCAGTGCTGAGAAACAACTGATTCACCAAAAATTAGTTAGCAACCGATTTACTCTTACTCTGATAATGTAGCAATTTCCATAGTAAAATATGTCAATTTGCATATAGTTTTGAAGGGAATTTTCAGCATAACGCCTTCAAAATTCCAATCATAATGGCCGAATTGAAGAACAAACAAAAGGTGCGATTTTGTCTTGAGAAATGAAAAGAAAAAATCTTCCGTATTTCTCTTTATAAAAGGAGAAAAATACAAGAAAGTATTTCACAAAACGTTCTTAATCTGCAGACATTGCTAACAACTTCGAATAAGTTACATTAATCACTGATTTCTTAAAATTGCTAATTATCCAACTGATGTAATAAGTAGAAGAGGAGAAAAAATTAGGCTGAAAAGAAAGAAACCAATAAATAATGGCACCAAAACGGACAAGAGAATATGATGGTCCTTACTTAACCTATTTAACACTCACCTGCAGTTGTGGTAGTATACTAACAAGGCTAAGTTGTGACCATGTCCTCAACTCCGTTCTGTGCAGCCGCATCTGCCAGTCTCTTCCAATTAAGTTCCCGCAGCTCTTCTACATCTTGGGCTTTAGCCTCTTTCTCTGCGTGCTGCCGCTGGCACTCTTCATACAATTCTGCATCCATTTCCAGGAACATTTTCCGAACATTCACGGTCAGTCCATGTACTGCCTGATTCCAATGACTCGAGATGTTTTTCTCAAATGCTTCAAATATTATTGGTAGTACCACCGTCCTGTTTTGAGCAATTAAGCTCACAACATGCTCATTGTTCCACAAAAACAGGGTCCGTTCGGCAACCTGCATTATAAGTGTGGCTAAGCGCAAAGAATTCTCAAAGAACATTTAAACCATGAAAAATAATAACAGTAAAAAAAAATCACTTCTGACTGTTCACGATTCTAAACCTTCCATGCTGATTAAAAAACTTCAGAATAACATTTTCCCTAATTAATTACAGAAGCTGTTTAAAAATTTATAAGGAAAACATGAATGAAATGAAGACATAAAAATAATCATTCCCATATTGACAAAGACCATATTCTTAGAGATGTTCAACTACATTTTTTATGGGGCACTCAACAAATGACTTTTGATCAGTTAAAGAGCGTCTCTTGTTTGCTCGGATTTTTACTTTTTATGTTTCTCCTTTCATTTTCCTAGTTTTCTTCTTTTTAAGGTAGAGGAAGAACAATATTCACATCATATAACAAAGACTAAAAGATACTGCAGTTCAGTAGCTAAATGATTTCAATAATAAGCGAGTAGAAGAATTGTTCAACATAACACAATGAATCAATGCATCAAATTAATAGGTTTAAAATGAAATCTAAAATTTTGGTATAAATAACATACTCATCGCTACCCTACCCTCGAATCAGAGATAAATGTGCTAAATACCCTTTAACAATGAAAGCTAAAATATGCTGATGATATACTGCAGTTCATTTTTTAAACAAACATCTCAGCAGTTGAGAAGCCATAAATGGGACTGGGATATCTTTCCTTCTCTACTTTATAATACCACTGAACTAATTTTGAACATCTTATTATTGATATAAATTAAGTTTAACAATGTCCAGTATAAGTATAAAAAAATGTACAAATCATCTCATAATGTTGCAAAGTCGATCATAGAGGTTTAAAACAGGTTATCCATGATGCAGAGAATTACAAAGAGATGAAAGTTGTCCTCTAAAAGGACCATCGACGTTAAAATGGATAAAAGAAGGGTAACACGTTAATTTCTTAAAGGAGTTTAGTTTTTTAAAATAGAGGAGAGGACAGTGGAAGTTAAGCATCTAGAAGGAGAGGAGTGAAATTTACTCAATTTCAATTCAAAAGCACAATAAAATTTGCAATGAAATGCATACCACCCTCTTGACCTCAACTCTACCAATAATTGTGACTTAAAAAATTAGCCAGCTTAAACTTCCAGTCTTCCATTCACTAATAAGTGAAAGAAACGAAAAAATAAGATTGCCCAAGCTGTCTTGGCAAACTGAAGATAAAAATTCTCTCAATTTTAAGGGGAATTGAATGATTATCAATTGAGATTTTAGAAATTTGAACCAATTTTGGATGAAAAATTGTTATTTTGGCAATTTCAAAGGGATGTAATCATGCAGCGGCTTAATAAGAAACCAAGAGACAGCAGCTTCATCATCATGATAATAGAAGGAACAAGACAGAACCAAGATACGCTTACGAAGAACAAGATTAATGAAGAAACAGAAAAGATGAATGAAGGCTCAATTGCGATTTGCTCCCTGATATATCATATAAATTGCAACACCCTCATGATCTAATAAACTAAACTCATTCACACTTGATTTGTGAAGAATTGAAGATAATTTGCAATGTACCACTGGCCCTTCAACAGAAGTAAAGCCAGTAATACTATTTTAGGGTTGCAAACAGTATAATATTTAAGGTTCTTAAAATGTTTTAAGGTGGATTTAATTAAAAAACTAGAAATTATTTTCCTTATGTGTTAGGACTCGCCCTTTATTACATCACAGACTATGTAATTTCCTGGTGGGTTTAACTCCCACGAAATACATCATTACTTCTCCCAATATTTTTACCGGCGCAGCTATTATTTCTTTCCATGGTGCTGATTTTCTCTTCATTGGAATAAAAAATAGTTTCTGCCTTTAGTGACATACAAGCATCAGGAAGATATTTTATTGACTAAGTAACCAATAGCAAAAGCTTCCAGAAATCTTAAGATTGGATCTACTAAAAAGGACTCAAATCGCCAGCCCTAGAAATAGTTATTTCATTGCTTAATTAGATTCCAAAGAGCATGCTCAAACACAGTTCAGAAACATGCAATAGACTGGTTTACATCTATCAGATTGATGATCGTGCACAACACTCTCAAGATTAAACAACATTCTAAACTCCAGAAAAGGAAACAAAAGGGAGTAATAAATTCCTGTGAAGATTTGATGCTCAGACAGCCATAAAATTTCATCATGACTTATTAGATACTAACCAATTAGAATAAAATAGGAAACTACATTATAATTTGGAAGTAAATGATAATGAGACAAATATCATTATTGATGAGTGAAATTCTCCTAAAATAATTCATCAAGGGCTATCCTTCAGCTCTATAAGAATAAAAATTATGCCATATCAATAATCATTAGATTATAATATATTTAAAGCAAGATTACAACACTCGGCATTTCTGAAAATTGGAAGGTACATGTTTACTAGTTTGGATAATTATCCTAATAAAAGAGCAATTTCCTTTCCAGGTGTTCATGGGAGGGTTTGTAGAAAGGCAGCTGTTAGATGATGCAAGCAGATTATGACTTATGAGAACATGTTATGTCCCTTTGAAATATTCCCCATTTCTATTCAGTTGAAAAACAAAGGTCATCCACAATAATGTCGCATTAACGAAATTAAGGACAGCTTCGCAGAGCAGAAGTTCATTACGAATTCTTATGTCCTTTCAAACTGTTTCTATATCTAGAATGTATGACTGATTCCATCTATAACTTGACTCTGAATTTTGTTGTTAGGGGGGCAGAGTGCAATCGATGATGTTAAATCACAGGATAATATGTTTGGAATCTTAAATCAAGAAGGGTATTGCATTTATCCAAACAAATCAGGGAACAAAAGAACAATTGACCCTATAACCATTTTCCCCACAACTGCAATCTCAAGATTTGCTTTCAATTATGTCAGCATTCTTAAAGTCACATGCATCTCACGACATAATAAATAAAGATAACAACGAGAAAGAAACAAAATATAAGTCACAGACTTCTTAAATAAAATATATAGAAAAATCATTAACTTCATGCATTTAACAAACAGAAAATAAACATTATAGTCCCCAACATATATCCTTACTCATAATATTTTTTTGTGCCAAGTATTTTACTATTTAAAAGAGATATATAAATCACACAATTTCATGATTACTAACGGTTAACTTGCCACTTAAGTACTCAACTCTGAATCAGACAATGAATAATAACGAAGTCAAAATCCCTGTACATGCAAAAGCATGTGCATGTGTCTGTCTATTTTGGTTTCAATGTGTGAAAGGCAAGGATACAATTAATTCAACTCGAACAAAAATCCCTTCCCACGTTAATAGTAATGACCAGTATAATATTTCTTTTCCTTTTTTTTTCCTATCTATTGGAGCATTAGCAATAGATGCATGACATAAAAAGCAACTAAACAATAGAAAAAAAGAAAACGGATTCACTCTCACTACACTATGAAGCTATAAAAGGAAAAACATATAAACAATGAAACAATTAAAGTTCATTAATTATGCAGCTTAAACTTACATCCCCCAACCCCCGCATTCTATAAATAAGAAACCCACGAGTTAAAAAGAAGAGCTAGATTGGATGTGTAACGTAAAACATATCATATAGCATGCAAGGTAGCAGTTCATGAGTAATATTGCAAACTCAAAACCGGAAATAAAAACAATGGAACACAGCCACCCATAATCTCAACTTCAAACTAACACCATCATAGAAGATGGCAATCATCCACGAACCTGAAAGTGAAAGCTATTGAGGCAGCGTGAAATCTGTCTAAAAAGCGGAACCATGCATTTTTGAAACTCGGCGGCCTGCGTGGCCTCCAGCACTTCCTCCAGTTCTCCAAGGAAGAGAACCTCCTTCTGGCAATTGGTAAGAGGCCAATACTTCAACAACCCCCTAATCACCGTATCTGCCAGCTTGAAATCCTTCTCCACAAACTGAGTAATGCAGTAAGACAACTGCTGGTGGTACATGCCCACCGATTTCGGCTTATGCAGAGGCAGAAGCGCCCTCACCAGAAACAACTTGTGCTCCTCCTTCATGGGCAGCGCAAACCCATTAATAATGCTCCCAAGAATCTCCAGAAGCTCCCCAATACCAGAGTGTCGCTCAGTCTCATATATGAACCGATAAAAAATGTTGTTAATAGCCTTTCTAATAAACGGTCTATGCACCATGAATTTCCCGTATATACGATGCAGTATGGTTTTCAAATACTCCCTCTCCCGCGGGTCCTCGGAATCAAACAAATCAAGCAATTTGAGAACAAAGGAGTGGTCAATATATCGTTTTGCGATTTTCGTATCCGTATCGGAGGAAACCACGTATCTGAGGAGAAGCTCGTAGACGAGCTGAAGGTGAGGCCAGGTCGGATCCAAGCTTGGTTCCTCCTCTTCAGGATCGGTGGGTTCCTGGCCGGTGTTCTCGTGAGACGCCGGAGGGAGGCACCGGAAAATATTGACGGAGATCATTCTGATCATCTCCTCCTGGCAATTCTCCGACATCTTGCCGGAGCCAGATTGGATGAAGTCGACGAGGTCCATCAGCGCTTGGCGCTTGATTTCCTTCTCTCTAACGTTCTTCAGCGTGTCGGAGAAGTCAAGGACGTAGCAGCAGACGTGGAGCTTCCGGAGGAAGAGGTTCTGCCGGTCAGAGGCCGGCGCATCGCGAAAAGGAGGCAGAGGCTCCATGGCCCCGGGGGTCGGCACGAGCGGCATCGCGGTGCCGGAGCTAGGAGGCGCGGCACCTCCGGCTCCGCGCGAGGCGTGGTTGACGACGACATTGGGCGAGGGCGCCGCTGCCGAGTTGCGGTTGGCGGCGGCGTACGGCGCAAGCACGGGATCGCTTGCCTCGGACTTGGAGGGCTTCTTGTGCCCGCCTTTCATGATTTTCTTGAACATTCTGGTGTCGCGAGACGGAAACCCTAACCCTAGGATTGAATGATGAGGAGGAGGATGATGAAGTGGTGCGTAGTGGCGAAGGCGAGGTCGTGCAGGAGAAAAACGTGTGGTTGCGTGAGACGCGTGAGGGAAAGGTTTTCATCGAGGTGTGATGCTAATCCATGTATGAAGGGTTGGTTCTTTATCCCCCGATTTTGGCGTGGGGATTCGGATCTGAAAGCGAGAAACGAGAATGGCGAAGGAAAGTGGTTGGGAGATTGTGAAAGCTACGGATCCGAGTGAGGAATCATTGAAGTGAAATGAGCGGTGTGAATGCCGTTACGTTGATGGTTGGATCGATCGGAGAAGTGTTCCGGCGAGGGAGAAGGAATGGCGCACACAGAAACAGCATAGAGAGAGAAAGAGAGACAAGGATAATTAAGGGGTGGGATTAGAGAGAGGTGCGAGTGGAAAGTGAGTGATTATAATGGATTACAATAATCGCTTCCGGAAACAGTCATTTTTTTATTCTTTTTTTTATATCTCTCAACCATTGAAGTTGGTTTTGTTTTCTACTTTTTGGAGTGGTTTACACTTCATAATAAAATAATGCACATTTTTATTTATTTATTTATTTATGTGTGTTTTGTGGTATGGTTGAGTTTGAATTGGATAAAGGAAGAAAATGGATTAAGTGAGTGAGATGATTTTAGGCACAGGCACAGGCACGGGCACAGGAGTGTAATTGGGTGTAGTTGGAGTTGGTCTGGGCTATAATATACCTCAGTAATAAGGGATTCTGAATTCGCCACGTGCCATGCTTATGTCGTATACAGTACTCTTTGTGGTTAACTGCCACATCTTCTGTTAATCTGTTTTTGCTACGTGTGTGTGACAGGTAAAACCCTACAAACAAAACCAAATCCTATAATGTGGTAAGATTCTTCATGGTATCTGAATCTTTGTTTCAACACTTCTTAGTGCTTCATTTTCATAATGTTCTAAAACATAATGGGGTGTTTTAATTGATTTTATTTTATGAATAATTGAATATGATATGGCAGAGAGAGAAGAGTGTGATGCAATTATGAATGATGTGGGTCAGCAATGATAAATAAAATAATGGTATCTATATATATTAGATTCTAACGTGATGTGCTAAGAAGCTTTGATCCATTCAAAAATTGAGGGAGGCATAGATAATGAATGAATGTGTACCTATGGATGACTATTTCCACTACCTATCTTTGGCATCTCATCAATTTCGGCACTGCTATGTAAATCAACTACCAAAATTCTTGGATGCAAATCCTTTCTCTTAATTTCCAAACTAGAGTTTTTTTTTTTTTTCATTATCTATACAAGTCTTTAATGTAATTCTTTTGTTTTATAGATTGTCAAAATCAAAATTTAATTTTCTTAATAAGTGAATAGCATAAACAAACCCTGATTAAATTCTGTATAAATTTGGTCTTGGAGAAAATTTATGCACCAAAGTTGCTCTGTTTTTGGCATAGTTGAGTATTAAGCATATATTATAAAATTTTATAAGCTTTTTATTTTAAATTATATCAGTTATATAAAAAATGTATATAATATTATATCTTTGACTTTTTATACATTTTTTTAATAACTCTAAACAATTATATAAAAGTTAATTGAATTACGAATACCACAATTAATACAGGAATATTTAATCAAAAATAAAGTTAAAATGACAAAAAAGTAAAAAGAGTATATTTATTTTGTTAGATTAAAATTAGTTTTAGACATTCTCTAATCAATTACATTAAATGATTTTTCTACAATGTCTAGAAACCCTTAGATAAAATTCAAAGTATTAATTTTGATGATAGTAAGTATGAAACAAATAATATTTTCCATGTTTAAAGGTATATTATATAAATGTTTTAAATGATATAAGTTTGTTGTTACATGAGTTTTGATGTAATTTCTATATTTGTTTATATTTTTTTTAATAATACTTTTTCATGGTATTGGATCCTAGGATATTAGTCTAATTGAGATATTATATTTGATGTCTAACCTATTTTATAATAAAAAAATAAATATTAAAAAGTTAATGGTAAATAGTTTAATTTGAAAGCTTTAAAATGTATATTGTGAACAATTGACAACATTTTCAAATACTATATGAAATGTTTGCATACTACATAGAACTAAAACAAAGTGTCTAAACATGTTCAACATTTTATTATTATTTCAATCTAAAAAAGAGTAAAAATATTTATATATAAAAAAATCTATAATTATCTTTTTTGTTTTCATTCTAAAATCCTGTTACCATTTGTTCTCATATTTATTATCCTAAAATAATGAATTGAGTTTCTATCGACATTTTGGATAATGTTATTAAAATAGTATTTTTTGTTTTTTTTTTCTAAAAAAATATTTTTTTAGACTGAAATAATTACTAAATCCACACCATTAGACCAAACATTGTTCTATCAATATCGGCTAATGAGAGATGATAAAATAAGTTTCATCGTGGAGAAGGAAATAGGTCATCCAAAACACATTTACCAAAAAGCATAAAATAATTTGGCATATCAAGGATTTATTATGTTATGCTTAAAATTAAACTTTCTTATCTTCTAGTTTGTATATTGTTATTTTTTATTTTATTTTTTTATTAAAGCAAGATAGCATATTAGTCAAAAGTCATATTAGTTAGTTTTTAGCTTAAAATTAATTGGCAAAATTCTCATATATATACATATATATATATTTTTGTCGAACTAATGTTTTGTTTGGATTAGATGATGAATTTAAGGGAGATGAAAATGATAAATTTGAAAGGAAAGTGATGTTGTTTGGATTAAGGAAAAAAGAGTAGAAAGTTAAGAGAAAATTTATGAAAGTTTGTGAATGATATGATTGAATTGTAAATTTTGAAAATTTTAATTAAGATTAAAAAAATTAAGTTAAAATAAATTTTTTTATAACCTTAAATAAATGAAATAATATTTCAAAATAAATTATACTAAATAAATTATCAAAATTTAATTTAATTTAGTTTTTATTTTAAATTTTTTATTTATTTAACATTAAACATATATTAATAAAATATTAAATGTATTTTATTATGAATTTAATAGTTTATTATTTTAAAATAAAAATAAATAAATAATATTATATTTATAAAATGTAATTATTACATTATGGTTTTGTAATGTTACAAAATACTTTCTTCGCACAAAATAAACTTTCTTCGCAATAAATTCTCTATAATATTAGATTTTAGCTTTAAATCAATTGTCATTAAATAGAGTTGTTTTATAGATATATAATTTTTTCAACAATATTATCATGACACTCACAATTAAATGTTTATTAAATTATAAGAAAAAACAAATAAAAAATGACATATTTGCTCTTACATGAGTATTTTTTTAAGGTTACTCATTCTAACTTTATGTATTTTATTTAAATTATTGGGAATTTTAAAAATATTCATGTAAATTTTAAAATGTAACCAGATATTTTTTTTTTACATATATACTTAGTAATAATATTTCTAATTAAAACATTCATGGGAATTTCAGAAAACACAATACAATACTTCAAACAAACACTCCTAATAATTAAATTACTAATATTAAAAGTAAAAAAATGTTTAAATAACTTAAAATAGAAGTTTAAATTGGTTTTTTGGTATTCATGGCTAACTTGCAAGCTATCCACTTTTACACACTTAGAATTTTGATCCTAAGTTTAGTGATTAACACTTTCAACAAGCATCAAAGGTTTTATTTGACTCTCTAAGCAAAAGAGTCTTCGATCTTTCGTTTTCTTCACTGTATTTCTTTTGATTGTTCCGGAAAAAAGTGTGGAACTTTTCAAAAGAAACTTGTTCGCCCTTTCGCATTGAGTCCACAAGAATCTTTTATCTAAAAGTAGAACAGGAAAACAGAAAATAATATAATATAATTATACTTAAAAAAAGTAAAAAGAATTTTGTTTCAATTTTAATTATATTAAGATTATATCAATCCATCATCACGTATAAAGAAGATAACAAAAAGACTGGATTAACTTTTTAACTCGTCAACTAATATTAATCTACTTAACCTGTAATTAACAGGTGAGACAGACTCATTTAACATTTTTTAAAAAAATCTTATATTTTTAGAATAAAATATGGTAAATGTATAACTTTATTTAAATTAATTTTTTTATACATTATTAATTTATTAAAATATTATTGATATTTTTTTTATTAGGTATTAATTTTTTTATTAGAATATTAAAATTTGATTTAAGTTTATTGTTCTTTCTTATTTTTTTATTGTCTACAAAATGATATATTACAATCAAATAAATAGATATAAAATAAATAAATAAATAAAAAGTGATGGACCAATCTTTCGATCTGTCAATCCATCCTATAACAGAACGAGAACGAGTTACTATTTCTATTCGATCCTATCACAAAATCGAGTTACTATTTCTTTTCGTTCCTATCCACAAAATTGATCAAACCTTTGTGACCTCTAGTATAAAGTATTTTTTTATTTGAATTTTTATTTTTCTGTTACAATTTTATTTATCTTTAAAAATGTCTCAAATAATATAATAAAAAAATAAAATATATATAAATTATAATTATAATTACTTATGAGGATGTAAAACTTTTGGGTATACCAGAATATAAACCTTTGATTAATGGTTAAGTTTTAAACTATTTTTTTATTAATTCCTATAGAGAATACAAAATGTTTTTCAAGAAATTTAAGTAGGTGGTGAGAGTTTCGCATTCATAATTTACGACTAATTAGATCTAAATTTTACTATAAAAAAATATTATTTGAATAAAAAATAATGAAGAATCCAATAATTACAACAAGATAACAATCTTTTAAAAGAGTATAAGTTGACTATTAAAAAAAATCATCTTAAAATTAGGTAAAAATTACAATAATAATTAAAAATGTTTAACAAACATCATCACTTAAATTAATAATTTTGTATACTTATAATTTATTGTACGTGTAATTTTGTATGATACAAGTAGGTATAATTTATAAAATTGAATAAGTGTTAACCTAATTTGTTTTATCTGTAAGCGTTATCTGAAGTTGAGCATTAAGTAGAAAAATGAAAAGTGAGAATAAAGTAATGTGTATTCAACAAACACAATTGTCGGACATAATCAAAGTCTAATGATGATCAAAGTCTGATAAGGATGGTTCATGGTATCAGTATCAGTCACCACAAACATGATAAACTTGTTTTACCAAAGCTCCATTTTCAATCTTCAATGGTGACGTCTTATGTTATCACTTACAAAGTCAAATATCATTAATTTATTTTTCCTTTTAAAAAAAAAATTGTTCTGGCTAAGGTTTATGAACAGAATAACCTTTACAGCTTTACTATAGACAATAAGAAAATAGGTTGAAAATTGTTACATGCGCTAATAATTTATTTATTTTCATCATGAATAGTTTTTTTTGTTCGTCGTAAATAATTTATTTAATACAATACCAAAAAAATTAATAATTATCGTACTTTCTATCATAAATATTAGATAGTCAAAAGTTCTGTGGTTGCAATTGCAGATTGGAAGGGGTCACGTGGTTTGGGCTTGGGCCTTCGCTTATAACCCATAATTGGCTTCTTCTTCCTGCACTCCCACGTTTTTCTTCCTACATCTCCACAATTTTAAATATTCCAACATTAACCTTGACCTATAATTTGAAAAGGGACCCGTTTTGTATTTCCACTTTCATTGTTCATCTTTATCCTTGAGTATCAACTGCTGTGGAAGGTCTTTGTAATTGTTCGAAGCAAGGTGGAGGAGTACGCAACGTTGTGAAGTGTTGTTTGGGTTATAGAGGTAAAAGTTAAGTTTTTTTTAGGAATACGGTGGTTATGGGGATTTCGGGGTTACCGAATATCGAGATCTGGTAATATATTATGGATTCATGAATCCAGAATTGATTAAATTGTGTGTTATGGATGAGGGGGTGTTCCAGAAGGTAAAAGGTCATAAATTGTTGTTTTCCAGAGTGTTGAATTCGGAAGCCTAAATTGCATTATGGATTGGTGGATCCAAAATTGTTTTTTTGTGTTATGGATTCCTCAATCTGGAATGCATCACTTGCATTATGGATTTATGAATCCGGAATTGTTTTTTTGTGTTATGGATTCCTTAATCCAGAATGGTCTTTTTGAATTATGGATTGTTGGATCCGGAATGATTTTTTTGACTTATGGATTCATGGATCCGGAATGCAATGATTTTGTTTCATTTTATTTTATTTGTAGAAGCATGGACAATAGTGAAGAATTTGAACAAGAATTATATGATGAGGTTGATGTGTGGGATGATGATGATATTGAGAAGTCATTATCTAAATCGAAGATATATGAATGTACAGATGCGTTTACTACATATGAGGTAAAGTTAAGTTCGTAAAGTATGTTTAAGTTGTTTGTTAATTAGTAAATAATTTGTTATGATAACTTTTATAGGTATTTCGTACTCGGGATGAGCTCCTAAAGTGGGTTAGAAAAGTTACGTTTCACTTTGGTTTTGTTATTGTGATATTGAGATCGGATACTTTAACTGGCCAACGAGGAAGGAAGACATTTGTATTATTAGGTTGTGAGAGAGGAGGTAAATACAAACGATATAAGAAGGATTTACAGGTTACTGAGAGTGGAACTAGGAAATGTGGTTGTCCTTT
>Ga0123342_1006583_pt1 | contig 15994 bp, 11 predicted proteins | sample Turbeawhitnodule_FD_89960 | JGI IMG/M metagenome (GOLD analysis project Ga0123342, IMG submission 89960) | Root nodule microbial communities of legume samples collected from Mexico - Turtle bean Mexico white nodule | ecosystem: Host-associated > Plants > Roots > Nodule | place: Mexico: Nepantla... | reverse complement strand
TTTTATATATATATATATATATATATATATATATATATATATATATATATATATATATATATATATATATATATATATATTCAGACTCTTTGTTTTGATTGAATCAAAGAAAAGAAAATAGAAGAAATATTCATTTTCATATCCTTTACCTTTCTTTTTCTCCTTTGTTTTATCTCATATCTTTATTTATAATAGTAAGTGAGTCATACATCTTGTAACATGTGGTCAAGCAATTGAAGGAAGTACTAAAGTAGTTGGTACCTTCCACGACTTCCATATAAATTTTTTCGAATTGAAGTTGTGTGATGGTGCCACGACTTCTTCAATAATTCAACACTAAAATCGTTTTTATCTCTCACAACTTCACTTAAATATTAATTAAAGTCGTCTTAACCTACCTGACTTCAATATGTAACCAAAGTCATTCCACTCTCACACGACTTCATTCTTATTGAAACAAAATTATTTCAGTTTTACACGATTTCAGTGTTGAGAAGTCGTACCAAAAGACATGACTTACCTATATTTAAAATAATTTTTTTTACTCATTTCCATAATAACTCACCAAAATTACGTATGCTACATAAATTTTCCTAACTTTTCTATATCTTAGAATATTTAAGTTTATAGTAGACGATCGAATAACAATAGATAACATTAATTCATTTTATTTTTATCGAGATAGTCTATCGTTGGTGTGTTGTTACATCATTTATTGCTTACCATCTATTATTTCCACATTTTACTATTAATTACATATTACAAAATTATAGTAAAATATTTTATGTTCTTTTAAACTTACAATGTTAACGATAATATTTGTTCTTATACGTCCACAAATTTAGTATTGTTGTTTATATTCACTCCCTAAAAATTATAACAGAAAAATCAGTTTTCGTCATTAATTGTTTTAGTAAGTGAATAGTAAGGAAATGAGGGATACACTTGGAACTAATGATTGGTAATGGTAACCATTTATTAAGCTAATTACGAACATTAAATATTATAGTTTTAATTTATGTTGATGCATTTTGATGATGAATTGAATTTTATAACTTTAACATTTGAATGATTGAAAATTCTGCATCTTGAAAGGAATAAGATAAGAATATTGTATCACATTCATTATTAGTTTTTCAAACAGTTTTTAAAAAATGTTCTAATAGATTTTTAGCACAACTTAATTAATTATAATTTAACATAAAGTAATTATAATAATTTTTATAATCGAAGTATTAATCAATTAATTTTCTAATAGTTTCAAAATATCAATGCGCATTTAAATAAATATTCCTAAAATAATCAATTAAGTTTTTCCGATTAGTTTTCTAAAAATATCTAAAGAAACATAATTGCAACTCTCAAAGTAATTAAAAGAAAAATAATTGATACTCTCATAATTGTAACTCTCATTTGATGGATTATATGATAAAATATTTGATTGAATAATTGTGTTTTTAGATACAACGAGAAATAATATAATTGATTATCATTAAGTTATAAATTTTTTTTATAAATTATTTGTATTGTTTTCTTGAGTTTGCTAATTACATTTGATATAAAAACTCCAAGATCATGAGAAACATGTGTTTTACTCCTTTTGAGAAAATTTTCTTATGAAGACAGTTAGTGATTTTAATTGTTATATACTTTGATTTTAATTTGTTGGATATTTGTCACTTTTTATTATTTCTTTCCAAAACTCTTCTGAATATTTTTATATTTTTTGTGGTATAATTTGCAATAGGTCATTTAAGTTGGTATCTCAAAAAGATTATTCAAGAGATTCAATTCATATACTCTATAATATATGTTTCACATGAAAAATATGTTTGAAATATAATTTCACAAAACAATACAAACAATCTCTTTTATATTAAATGAATTGTAACTACTCAATTTAAAATCGAGTAGATTTTAGTTAATATAAAATCTTTGGTATATTTGTTTTCTTACTCTTATCTTCTACTTTCTTTTTGATATATTTTTTGTTTTTTATAAAATCAAATCTTCTTATTAAGTAGATCCATTTTTTAAGTTTATTAGTTGTAAGAGGGAATCAGGGGTTGCTAACTATTTAGTGGTCATTAAAATATATAGAACTGGAAAAAAATATGATAAAAATGAAATACTGTATTGTGATACTTGATATTCATAAATTGTTACATTACACCACTTAATCACTTACCAAATACACATTACAATATTAATCACAACCCTTTCTCACCTATAAAAAAACCTTTATATCCAATATACTGGTACACCCAAAAGAATGAAACCCCGCAGCAAATCCCTTCAAGTATAAAAACAGAATAAATATAACCAGGTTTTCTAGTCTGAAATCCCAACTAGTATAACACTGGCCTCAGAAAAAATAATCCAATCATAGCACCAAACAATGAGCTAAACAACTGTATGGAGAACAAAAATCCCTGCAAAAAAGGCAAGAAACCCCTTCAGAATATCAACCAACATCGATAAAAGGTAATTGAGCAAAAAGATAAAAAAAAAAAACATAGTTGAAGGTATATAATAATGTAATTTTATAACAATAAAAAAACAGCACAAAAGATTTTAAGATGGACAATATTAAATGTTAAGGACAACTGTAAAATACTAAAACTATTCTTAACTTTTATTATTACTCAATCCAGTACTCTTATGTGACCCAAATATTAATATATTAACGGTTAACATTTGTCAGTTAAAACAAAATGTAACTGAAGCTTTTCGTTACATAGTATAGACAATGAGAATAGGCAATATATTAATGTGATTAGTGTTATCTTACGTGACCGGTTTCTGTCCTAAGTCTAACGCCAAAAGCCAAAAGTTTCTTCCAGTCAGGGAAGTGAGGGAACCGAATGAAAACTGGAAAAACACATTCTTACAAATTGTTTGCTGGAGTCATTCATTTGATAAATTAAGTGCAGTAGTCACCATGAGCAGCTATATCAATCAAACACTGACTCAAACCTATTATTTGTTAGAAATTTTGCATTGACTAGAAATAAAGACATTTCATAATATAGAGTGCAAATCTCATCTTATAAGCCGATTTTATAAGGTTGAGTTAGACCTAAAGTCTAAATATGGTATCATATCAAAGCTATTTAAAATCTATCCTAATGAGAATTTGTTGAATTTATCAGACCACCTGTTGTTATCGGATCACCCATAATCACACACAAATTGGCACATCTTCTAAAAATAAAGACATTTCATAATATACAAATGAGTATAAATCTCACCTTATATAAGATTGAGTTAAACTTAAAATCGATTTCTTAATATTATGAGTTAATAATACATATAAACATTAGCTACATTAACTATTGTGCATGTTTGTATGTTATTATACAAGTTTATATGAATCCTACTAGACAAGAGCATATTCCCGCTCAATCCTAATATTGCACTTATCGAAGGGCAATAAAAACAATACATTGCCTCTTGCATATGATAGCCTAAGTTCCTCAAACACTAAGTCCATAAAACTGCCGAAGCAGTAGGTAGAATTGATTTTCTTGCTCGGAACTTCAGATATAACAAGGATGTTGGAACCCTTCGGCATAAAAGCTTGGCTTGAAATGAAATAAAAAGCCGATTAGGAAGAGACTGTGAGGGGGGACAGAACATGGATAATCATTAGGTATGCAGGACCGTGTCAGCATATAAAATCCCCTAGTTTTTTTTTATTTCCTTTTCCCCCTCTGAACAAACACTTTCTGTTTTTGATATTCTTTCTTCTATTCTATTGTATGGAGTGCCACTGTATCAAAATTCATTGGCAATGCCACTTGGTCTCCAATGTTATTTCTGGAAGAAGGATTCTCCTTTCCTCAGAAGTTGTACACAATTTTTTCCCTGATGTATTACATGAATTTGTTTCTCAATTCTCACTGCAAACTCAACAGAAACCCACGCATGATAATCATTTTCTCAGTAATACCGAATGCCATGGTACTCTGCAGACAAGTCTAAATGTTTGAATGGGGGATTGGAGGCACAACCAATGCCTTACCCTGATTCTAAACAAACACAGAAACATCTTGGATAGTAGTAGAAAGTCATTCACCTTCAATTGTGGTGGTAGGTAACTGGCACCTATTATTATCTATTTGTCATGGTTATTCAGCCAACTCATCTTGATACCTTCTTAGTTTGTTGGCAATTATAAAAGAAGATTAAGGTTTGGCTTACAGACTCAAATTGATATACATGGGAAAAAAACTACAATTTCTAAGATCTTTCCTGCCACAAATAGAAATAACCTCAGTAGTGTTTTGAATATGCAAATCATGAACAACAATTGAAACCCCCCCTCTACCCCATTCAAAACATAAATAAATCATGCCAACAGAAAACATCTACCCGGCTAGTCTAGCATCCCGTTGTTCATGAAACAACAATTTAAGTTATGAACATAAACTTTCGAAAAATAATTAACTGCTGTTGGAAGAAGATCTTCTGTAAGAGGAGCACAGAAAACAAAATTGTAGAACATGTATGATCTCACTTACCCGTCTTAAAATGGGATGAAGACAGCTTAAAGAATACCAAGACAAAAGAAATCATGCCTCTGAAGAATTTTAAACTATAGAAGAAAACTTAAAACTGCTCCAAGATGGAATGAAGTTTAGGAACACGCCGACGAAACAATGGTTCAAGTCGAAATGATGGATCACCAAACTGCCACCCCTGAGCATCGTACATCTCATTCCATGCCTGTACTATCTCATCAATTTTGAACCCTGTCATTAAGAAGAATGGATTGTTAGCTATCTGTAATCCTAAAATATTTATTTTAAAGGAATATCACATTTGTCCATCTCATACCTTCAAGTGCTGTTTCATTTGAGCAGTGATTCTTTACAATGAAAGCAATATCTGTTCCAGAAGTTCCAGCCAGTTCAAACTTTTCAACTGCAACCTCCAAACATTCCTCCCATGTGGGAAGGCCAAGCTTATATTCCACCACAGAACGTTCATACAACAAGGTTCCCCATAGAAGGTGTATCTGAGACCTCATCTTTGCAGCTTGCTTTGAAGCTTCATCATCAGAAACATCTTTGACAAGACCATCCAACCCCATTTTCTCTAACTGTTCTCTATACTTATCTGATTTGGATATTCCATTCAAACGCTGCTCCTCAGCCTCCTCCCACATCAAGATGCCTTTCTCCATGCTATCCTCTGCCTTGTTATAAAGTTGTAGAACCTCTTCAGAAAAGCCAGCATCTGAGTCCTTGCATGCCAATGCATAACACCAGCACAGCCTTGCTTGCTCAAACTGCTGATGCCCAAGAGCAAGATATCCATCGTAGAAGTCAGGTTTGATTTTCAAGGCTTCTTCATATCTCATTTCTGCTTTCTCGTACTCCCTTCGTGCCAATTCATATGCAGCTTTTATATGTTCCAAGGAAGATTCTCTGGTCCCATCCTCCGAAAATGAACCTTGGTTCCTTGCCCTGGACATTTGAACACTTCCCCAATTAAACAGTGCCAAGGCAGCCATCTCTTGAAATTTATCAGCAGCAATTCCAAAAAGTTCTTGAGCCTCAGTGCTTGCTACCGTATCCTCCATCGCTTCTCCGTACAGCTTCATTGCAAACTCATGAGTATCTAGATAAGAATCTGACTCAAACCCTACATGGTTCTTGAACAGCCTTGCAAACTGGAGAAGCCAGTCCTCCACAGCAAGTATCCTTTTTGCAGCATCTTCATCTCTGCCTCCTTCCATACCCGTATTCTCAACACCATCATTTCTTTTTCCACCATCCCTTTGCACTTCATCCCCGTTGGTTGTTGTTCCATCATAAGAAGGTTCTTGATCTGGACTGACCTCGGTAATATAAAGCCTAAACGATGTCTTCTCAGGAGCAGACTTTTCAGCTAACCTAAGTTCATCTGTAGTAGTGATAGTAACCAAATCACCTTCTTTATCCTTATACTTGACAAGAACTCCCTTCAAACCCGGAAACCGGTCCCTAGCTATATCCCTCACCAACTTCGCACTACAATTCACGGGTAAGTGAGCCCACCTTATATCTTCTCCAAACACCAACTTGACGCTCCTCGTGATCGTGACAGGTTTTTCTTCCTCCACAGGTTCGACTTCCACCACCTTTTTTTCGTGCTCAATTGCTTTTGAATCCACCTTTTTTTCGTGCTCAATTGCTTTTGAAACCACCTTGCTTTCTTGCCCAACTGTTTTAGAAACCACCTTTTTATCCTCAACAATAACACCCAGGTTTTCCTTCACAATCACTTTGTCCTCAATTTTTTTACCTCTCTTTTTCTTCAGTTTTTGCGAAGAATGAGAAGGAGAGTGGTAAACGGTGGTATCAAAAGCCATCCTTTTATCATCAACAGAGACCCCCTTTTCTTCCCTTGACTTCGTGAGACTCTCGAGAGATTCCAACGCTGTGAGATTATTTGGCTCCATGCTCAAAACAAGATTGACATCCCTGAGCGCCAAATCAAGGCGATTAAGCTCACGATAGCATGTGGCTCTTTTCAGAAGAGCTTTGCTGTACTTTGGAGACACTTCCAGCGCCAAATTGCATTCGTGAATGGCTCGAGGGTATTCCCCGAGACCCAATTGCATGTAACACGTGGCCATGTTAGTACGAAGGTGTGCGACATCTATGTGGTTCTTCGGAAGCAGCTTCAGTGCCTTCTCGTACTTGAGCATAGCGCCTTCGTGGTCCTTCTTCTGAAACAATTTGTTACCTTCTTCCCTGAACTCTTGTGACATGTTAATGAACATTGCCGTGTCTTCATCGAAAGCTTTGGAGGACTTGGCAGATTTGGCGTGTGAATTTGCAGCACCCGGAGTAGCATCGATACCCTTCTTCTTCCCTGTGGGTTTTCCCATTAAGAACCAAAGGAAGGGTCCGAATCAAGATTCGAGAAAGAGAAATGAATGAAGGAAGAAAGGAAAGGATACAAGTAGGTGAAAAAGGAGAACTGAATTGAACGGTTGGTCTTCTGGGAACGAATATGTTGAGCAGAGAAAATTGTGAAGAACAGAACAACAGTGATTGCGGCACTACAGGTTAAGTCGTGTTTATTGCATAAGCACTTATCTCTAGGGCTTAGTTTGGCCCAGGTCAACGCTGTCACAAGGATACAAGTTTCACTTCTGTACATACTTGGAGATACATTGGGTTATTTAATAAGAAAAAATTATTTAATTGAAATAGATTTTGGTTTTAAATGAAAAATAAATTTTAAACTGTCATTACAATATTTGTAAAAATGGTTAGTCTGACTTTTTAATTTGAACATACTGATTTTTTTTCCATATCCCTTCATATTTTAAAACACTAAATATTTCAAATTATTTAATACTATCTCTTTAAATTTATGAATTATAACTTTTTATACCCATGGTGAATGTGTGATAATAACATATTATTTAACTTTTATACAAAATTATTTAAATTGATATAAATGGAGGTATAAGTATACAATATATCTATTATAAAAAATAAAAATAAGATATAAATTCTTACCTGTCAAATTTTACACTACAAGAAAATCATGAAATAAAAACCAATTTTTAGACATCAAAATAATTAGTTGCAATAGTAACTAAATTAGATACCAAATTTTGAAACTAAATAATTGAAACTATTTAACAATAATAGAAACTAATTTAAAAAATAATTTTTTTTTTAGTTTCTAAATTGATCTCTAATTTAGTTATTATTATAACTAATTATTTTAGTTTCTAAAAATTGGTTTCTATTTCATGATTTTCTTGTAGTGTTAATGATGAAATAAAATTTTACATTATAACTAGAAAAAAATATACTTAAACTTGCTTCTGGAATCTTGCCAATTCCTTCTTATGTATAGTATTGAGCAATTAAAAAACAATAGAAAAAATTATTTTGACAAACACCTTTTCTATAAAAAAAATCATTACAATTCATTTTAATAATAAAATATTTAATTAAAATATAAATTAATTTATTTAATAAAATGATAATAATAACAATAGTTATAAATTACTTGAATAAAGTTTTTATGCTTATCCATTAGTTTAACTAAATACTATATGTATTAATAATGTAGAGAGCAATTATTATTAGTATTTTTTTTTAAGAAATGATCAATTTTTTCTTAAATTTTCTAATGTGTTCTTGATTATAGTTTATAATGTTGTGTGATCTTTAATTTTTTTATTTTTTTTTAGTGTTGTATCTATAAAAGATACTCTGATGTCTAAGTTAGAGATAGCTTTGATGTAGGTGAGTATAATAAATATTGTTTAATGCATACTTTTGTATTGGTTAGTGTGTTTATCTATAGAATTGTAATGGACATCTTACTCAGTCCAAATTAAGGTTAGGTTAACCTTAGAATTTTAGATAAAATTTCGTATTGTGATTACGTTAATCATTTTGTGTTGGATCTTTGTCATCCAAGAGATAATTAGTAAGTGATAAGTCATTTTTTATTTAAACTTAAAAAAGTAGAAAATGTATAGATTTAATAGTTTTAAAAACATTTTTTAATTGTAAATTTATTATTTTTTATAATAATTATCTAAAAATGTACTAATAATGATTTATAATTAAAAATATTATATAATACTGTACATATTCATTCAACTTATATTTTTACTATTTCACTTTATTTTAATTCTTGTAATTTTGAATTAGTTGGCTTTTTTCCACTTTGTTTGCTATTAATTTTATTTGAGTGTTTAAGTTTTCTTTTGCATTTATATTTTTTTTCCTAATCAATCAAATAGAAGAAAAAGAAAAAAAAATCTTTTCATTTTCATTTCAACTACACAATCTTGAATTATTTTTTTCATTCTTTTTCTTTCATTCTAGTTTCTGTATTATCATTTTTTTTACTTTTTTTTCTTTGAAAACTCAACAAAGTGTTGGTTGAGCTTAGGTAGTTAGACAGAAGACGCCTGATTTGTTTTTTCTTGTTTTTTGAGACATGCATGTCATGTAATTACTCGTTAGTACTTTTTTTTTCAATAGCTATTTTTAGCTTTAGTTGACTTTGAGATGTGTAACTGTTGTAGTTTGTTGTTAATGTTTTTTCTCTTTATATCTTAAGATAAGTGACATATTTACATGTAGTTTGACATATGTTCATTGAACCACATGCTTACACATTTACAACAAACCATTCTTAAGATAGGTGAAAATCATTATTCACAGGAATTCTCCAAAAATATTTTTTTTTTAAATTGAAAGAATTTTACACAGCTGAGGTATGTCTACTGTCTAAGAACTAACAGTTCTGGACACTGCCTACTGTGCTGTGTTGCGTGTAACCTAAACCAAAATCAGGAAAACAACCGTGAAGAAGGAGAGGTGTTCCTACACTTCCAGCAGCATGACAAAAAACCCATGATTCCTGTCTCCGTGGTTTGAGCAATGTCTCTTTCTCGATGTTGTAGCACTCTAACAAACTCCTCTGTACTCAGGCTACCATCCCCATTTGCGTCAAACAAATGGAAAACAATCTCAATCACATTGTCCGAGAGAGATAAACCGCAAACCTGTAATTGAACAATCAAAACATACCAATTTATTAAAGACATTTTAAGAAGTTGGTATATAGAAATCTGAAACACTCTAAGCAAATTCATAACAACGACTCGATGGTTTCAAAATCAATGATGAGAATATGAAGGACTTAAAAGTAAAGAAAAAGGGATTCAAAAGTTAGAACTGATAAATTGCTGGTTTTCCAATCTGGGTTATACTCTGCACTTTAAATAGGCCACGCCACATCCTCAACTTTGTCACCATATTCTTGACAAAATGAGGTAGAACATTGTGGCACTCTTTCTAACACCTATATCCCATTTTACATAATCTATAAACTTGATTCAAAGTGAAGTCTCTATCATAGAATTGATACAAAATATATGATAAGCCACCAGTATTTCTGAATTCTCTTTTCTTTTTGTTATAAAGGATTTCTAAAAGTTACCCCTATAATAATTTTTTTATTGAAATGAGCAAGAAATCAAAAGGTCGTACATGTGATGCAGCTCGCTGAAAATCATCTCTTGTTAACAGGCCTTGTACTTCAGCAAAACTGAAAATGGCCAACGAAAATGGTAATAACTTTTTCCGCAGCTCGGAAAAGTTTTTGAACTCCTCAAATGTAATGCGTACATCCTTAAACCGCGGATCATTGCTCAATTCATCAACTAGTTTAAGCAACCTGCCTAGATGACTCAAGTCAGCAGAAGCAACAATGGAGTGTGCAAAGTCCTTGGCCGATATAGTTTTTCGAGATTTGTAATCATAATGAGCAAACTCCAACCTCACAATCTATACACATAATATTATAATTAGTCTTCATGGATAATCAATCGAAAGTCAATAAAGAAATGAAACTCATCCAAAAAAAAAGTTAAAGGCTTATTTGATCCTAATAATTATCACTTAGAAACTAGTTGTTTTTAAGTTATAGGAGCAATACATTTCAAGTTATCCGGTTAAATCACAACTGCATATGTAAGGCAAAGAAGCAACTAGAGACATACTTCATCATGCAAGTCTCTTATAAACTGAACAAATTTATCATGCTTTAGGCGTCCCTTTCCATCTTTACCAAATAAGTATTCCACAAGCCCTCCATTCTCTTGAGAAGCATTGGCCTTTAGACCAGTTCGTCTTCCATCCCCATGGTGAACACCTTGTCTGGTATGAGATTGCAGTGATTGCATCACTTTCTTGAATTCTTCCTTATCTATCTCTCTGGAAATGGAAAAAAACTAATTAAGGGCCCTAGGAATGAAGAACAAAATGAGAAGAGTTATCACCCACAAGAACATCAAATCAAATTTAAGATGCAACAAGAATTATGACACTGTAATAGGATAATTTTTTGTCTCTTTGATTTGATGCCATTAATAAACAGTCTACTAGCAATTATATGATGATTAACAGATTATTAGCAACCAGCATGTTTAGAACTGACCATATGGTTAAAAATGTTAAACATGTAACTTATTGTGCAAGAAATAATCACAGTTTACAACATACCAAGTTACTAACACGGGCTACTAGTGTAATCTACAGAATATGATTGATAATTCATTGAAAGAAGGTAGCATGAGCACTTACCCGTCATTATCCCTGTCAAACATTTTAAATGCTGCGGAGAAGCTTGATTCTGGGATGCTAAGCAGAGTTACAAAGAAGATATACCTGTACCAGTTAAAGTGAGACCATTATGTAAACAGAGAAAAAAAGACAGAGGGTAATAATTAGTTTACACCCTACTCTCTGATCTAAAAAAAGTCCAAGTCTTCCATAAGCACAATGAATACAGGTTACAGAACTCACTCTTGAAAGGATATAAGTTCATCGTTGTCTACATCAAAAAGCATAAAAAAATGCGAAGGGGAACAACACAAATGGCCAGGACTTCTTTCACCTTTCAAGTATCCCTCTCTTACTATGTTAGATTCTGATGGAGGGAAAACAGGAACAACTGCTCGCATTAGGTCCACAGGTTTCATGACTATCTCTCCTTCTGGAGTATGACAAGATGCAAAGTACTCAAAAACCTTAAATACAGAAGAGTAGAGTTTGTCAGTATAAAGATCTTTCTTAAAACAGGGTCTTACAGTCTTGATGTTTGTTCGTTTCAGTGTCTGTAAAACTGATTTTGATTGAAACTAATTTTGAAGTGCAGCCACTAGATTTTTTTTCTCTTCAGAAGCAAGTCAACACTTAAACTCAGTATAAAATTTTCTATTAAACACAAAAGTCATCCAAAGTGCACGTTTGGTTTAATGTATATATGATTGGCATTAAGCATAAATTAAAAATAGTAGGTTCTACGCATTTTTATTCTATTGATGTGAACATGCCACCTCATGCAAGTATTTGATGTGAAAACAAATACAAGCAGCTTCGTTTGACCTCAAATTTTTTTTTAGAGTTTTAATAATAAACTCTCTACGTCTAAGTCAAATACGTAAAGATTTATCTAAAATCACATTTCTTGGTATTTTCAACATAATTTGAATAATCCAACACAAATTTTAACATATACTTAACGTAGCTTGAAGTGTTAATGTATTATTCCAAAGAGAAAAGCATATCTCGAATTATCAAATTTAAAGAAACATCAAACTATTTATCTTGAATTCGCTATGCATAAATGGTTTTATACAAGAATGCAGGTAATGCAATTAGGCAACTCTCAACATGCTAGCTATACATATATATACAAAGAAAATTATGTGCTTGAAAAGTAAAAGAGATAAAATAAAACACCTTTTGGGGTGGACTATGCAACCTCAGGCGCTTCTCATAGTTGAAGAAAACCTTGGCTCTGTACGCATCTGCAAGAAAACAGAAAGTACGTTTAGTCTTCTAGTACTAGCTGTAAACATTTGGGGGAGAGGGTAAATGTTTGGAAAGGAAAAAAGGTACCTCCAAAAAGAAAACCATGAGTAGTTTCAGGAAGGGATGATTTTTCAGAGAATGACGGTGAAGAACTGCGAGGGACATTGTTTAAGAAAGGGAATTCGAAGGGTGAAGTGGGTGGGTTGTAGCAACATAAAAGGGCAAGAGCAGAGGCTACGCCTACAACAATGGTTGAACCTGAACCCCACTTGAAATTGCGGCGTGGGTTGGGAGAAGAGGAAGTGGAGAAATTTAGGGTATGGAAGCGTTGGGTGAACTGAGAGAATCTCCGGAGAGTGGAAAAGGAAGGCATGATGAAGTGCTCAGAAGAGAAGAACCGGACCGTGTTTTTGCTTTACTTCTTCTTCTTCTTTTTGTAATGCCTAGCCAAGGCGCCAAGCCAAGAATCACAGCCAAAAATAGATCCTGTCCAACTAACTTTACCTCCAGCCAAGATTCTGCTCATCACAACCATCCATCTGTTAATCCACATCAATCCAACAGTAAGAAATCAGAAAGAAAATACAATTAACGGTCCAGATCTTCGGACTAAGAACGCCCTGTTGTAGAGAGACAACAGAGAACATCTATTATTACCCGTACAAACTGTTTCTGTTTTTTGTTAGTTCAGAAACAGTTATAACTGGAAGCCCACCTTCCAGCATATGGGCTATGTGGTTTGGTTGCAAAATTCATATTATTCCAATTTTACGTATTATTATGGAATATTTTCGTTATTATCTTAATTTTAAATTTTATAAAATATATGTGTGCATGTAATGGAGAGAGGGGTGAAGAATAAGTAACAAGTCGTTGTTTTTGAGTTACACTGAGCTCAGAAATTTTAGATAAAGTTTTAGATTCAAATTTTGTAACTTAAAGAAAAAACCACACTACAGATAATAAGTGAGATCTTTCAGTGTAAATTAATTACGAATAAAGGTCATAAATACTTCATGTTTATAACATAGTTATGAAAAAATTTCACATTAAAGTTAAACACAAAGTTTTAAATATTATATCATAGTAGTCTTGCTATAGGTTAATATTTTTAACTTATTATTTTATTACAACCTCTTACATAAATGTGCATGTAATCACTTCAACTTATTTTTCTATACTCATATTTATTTTCTTACTCATCAATTTCTTGTTTATTTACCAATTTTAGTATCAGAACATTATCTGTACTTATTTTTATTATTATTATTATTATATTAGGTCACGTGCCAATAAAATTAGAAACTTTAACTCATTAAGAGTTGAACTAAGAGACATCTACAATTATGATAAGAACCCGCTCTAGATCTAATTCTTTTTATAATATATTTTGTTCTAAAATATAATAAATTGCGTTGTGAAACCTAAAACATATTTTAAATAAAGCATGTATTCCTTCAAAATAAATCATCTTTCAAAACTAATGTTTTTTTTTTTGGATTGGGAAAATTTGAAGGAATAGAAAATAATTGATTTGAGAAGAGAGTAAAAGAAAAGTGGGATTATTTGAATTAAGTTGAAAAAGTGGAAAGTGTGAAGAGAAATGAAGGAAAAATTTATAAAAATTTTCTTTGAAATTCGAAATTTTAATATTTTATAATTGATAAAAAGATAAGATTGATATTTTAATATTTTTTTAATTGATAAAAAAAATGAATACAATTTTTTCTTGCGTTTAAAAATAATTAAAAATATAATTATTTATTTGTGCGTTCTAGTTGGTTGGTAATTAAAACATTATTTTCAATACTATCTAAGAATTGACTTTTGTAAGAACTAAGAAAAATAATTTTAGAGTAAAATTGATATAATTAAAATGGTACTTGAATATTATATTATTAAAGTTAACCGAACATATAAATATAGAAATTCAATTATTTAGGTTTCATTTTCTCTGTCTTCTCACTAAAATTATGACATTCTCCCTCATCAATTTGACAATCGGAGTTCGTCATTGGACTCCTAGCAGTGAACTCTACAAGATTTTCCGATCAAAATCTTAGATAGAGTAAGTTCATTTTTGGCTCGTTTTCCTTTGAGTTAGTTTTGATCTTATTAGGTTTGCCTTTAGTTTAATCTTGCATGTGATGCTTTTATCTTCAAAAGTAGTCTCTGTTAGCTTAGGATCCTAGTGGTATAGTTAGATTTGTGATCAGGACTCTTAGGTGCAAGTTAGGTGACCTTTAAGCTTTTGGTAGATTTGGAGCTCTTATTGAGTATCTATCTGCTCAAGTTCAGGTAATGGAAGCTAGTTTTAAATTTCTAATAGAACCTTAGGCTATAAGATCTGGATGTGGAGGTGACATGGTCACCAGTCTCGAATTTTCTTATAGGATTGTCTTTTTTAAGAGTAAAGAAATATATTGAATGAAAATGTTGATTTTGAATATTATGTAGTGATTTTTAAGGTGAATAAGTTGATGAAAGTGTTGTGATTGAAAATTGAAAATGGTTGAATAGTCATATAAATGAGTTGAATTGTATTTGTATAATTTGTTGAATTACTTAAAATGTGATGTTTGATGAGAATTGGTTGTTTGACTTTAGATGATGTTTGATTTAGAAAGCATAAATGAGTAAGAATTGTCAATTTTTAATGAGTAGATTATTAAAATTATGAGTTGAATGATAATTGATTCAGGAATATAATAGGATTATGCATATTTCTCTGCATATCTCGCTCAAGCGAGAATAAAAATGAAAGATAGGGTACTCTCGGATCCATTCTCTTTCAAGCGAAACCTAGGATGAAATTATGTGTGCTCTCGGGTTGAATCTTGTTCAAGCGAGAGAATTTTTGCTTGAACGAGAATGGGTCTCGCTCAAGCTAAACTCTCTATAAAAAAAAGTAAAATTTTATATTTGCTTTTAAAAGGTTCTTTTATTTATTCTTGTATAGTTTTACTTATAAATTATGTAAACTTTTAATTTATGTATATTTAATTGAAAATTTCGTTAATTAGATATTTATATGATTGGTAAATGAATTGTTGTGTTTTGGAAATTCTAAACTTTGGTATGATTTGGTTGTTTGATGTTGGATATTGTGAGATTCAGAATATGAATTTTAATAAAGACATAGTATTCTCAGTAAAGAAAATACCGTGTGAAGATTTTTAGAATGTGCATTGACTAGAGATTCATCTAGAAGGAGATATCCTGACTCTCCTAAGATAATGAAATCATATAGATGAAGTTATTCAAGTGGTGAGAGTCGAAAGAGGTTCATATGAATGGGTAAGTTGTTTGAAAGATAACTAATTTGACTTGTTATATGAGTTAACCCTGTCATACAAGGAGAGAGATGATATTCAGATTATTTATGCGTATAGTTGTGTGGATTTCACAGTGATATAGTATGACAAGTGCAAATCTCTGAGTCTAAGTCAACATACGAGTCTTCTGAAAGTCAAGTACCCACAACTCATCATCAGCAAGCTGTCTCACGTCTTTTGCACTACCTCAAGGGCACCCCTGGTGAAGGACTATATTTTTCTCACACTAGTTCACTTCACCTCTGTGGTTTTAGTGACTCTGACTGGGCAACATGTCCTACCACACGCAAATCTGTCACTGGATAT
>Ga0123342_1006582_pt1 | contig 15995 bp, 18 predicted proteins | sample Turbeawhitnodule_FD_89960 | JGI IMG/M metagenome (GOLD analysis project Ga0123342, IMG submission 89960) | Root nodule microbial communities of legume samples collected from Mexico - Turtle bean Mexico white nodule | ecosystem: Host-associated > Plants > Roots > Nodule | place: Mexico: Nepantla... | reverse complement strand
ATCTTTACACAAAAATACTCAAAAAAAAAAAATATAAAAATAGAGAATAAAAAAAATATATAAAAATATATATATATATATATATATATATATATATATATATATATATATATATATATATATAAATATGTGTGTGGGGGGGAGAGGGGTAACAGTATAACAAGTGGATCAAGAGATTGAAGAACTGATGAAGATGACTATGCTTGTTTCAAACTGAATTTATATTCATTATGTATGATTCAATAAGTTGACTCAGAATATGTATACCAAATATGATGAAGGAAGAAAGAACAGAAAAGGAAAGATATAGAGTTTAAAGTAAGAGAAAAACTAATTAACATATCCAAAAGAAGACCTAATGTTTTTGTGTATCTGACTTCAACTTTTGCTGTGGAATGGAATTGCTGATGGGATTAGGCCCTGAGTGTACTTCATGCAATGCTTTCCTTTGAACATGATCCCTCTCAGTTCCTCTTGGCTGGTATGAGAAAACATGACTTAGCATCTTCTCTTGCTTACACAAAGAAAAGGTGATGGTGGATCATATCAAAGAAATTATATATACACTTACTGGGTGATGATGATGATGATCTGTTTCTGTGACTTGTTGAATCATTATTCTTGTGCTTGAGCTTGAGTATGGGAAGAATTGGGATAGCAGAAGAAAAATTATGAGAAAGCTGGAAGAATGATTCATATTTTTGGTTTCATGAAAGTGGTGAACATGCAGCTTTAGAGAAAAATGATTAGCTAGCATGCTTTTGTTAGCTTATGGGAATTTAAAGGAAAACACATGTTTTGAGGCTTACAAAAAGAGAAATTCATATGATGTGAGGGTACCCCGCACAAACATTATTAAGAATATACCATACATACACTGTCGTTGGATAAAGTTTGAGTAGTAAACATCTGTTTACTATAGTATATGTAGTGTCTACAAATACAGGTTCTTCTTTTTTAGATAGTGATTGAACAAATATTCGAAGTGTTTTTCATGCCTTATCCTACTATTTTGACTTTTTTTGTATGAATATTTCAGTTACTCTCCCTGCATGGACACTATCATAATGTGTCCATGGGTATGGCATAAATATTTAATATATTTAATACATATATATATATATATATATATATTCAAATTTAAATTACTACTTAAAGTAATCTGGCAATCAACCTTTATTGCTTTACACATTTGTTTTCTCTACCAAATATCTGATCTTATCTCTTACTTATCTTCCTATCCTTTTTTGTGTTAAAAGAGGTTTAAAATTATTTGTTTTCTTTTTTGAAACTTGACTAACATGTTTAGTATTGGAGATTTTAGCGCCGACTGAAATTAAAGAAAACTTTATGAAAAAAGCAAAAAACAAAATATTTTACAACCCATTTATAAAAATAAAAAGACACTTTTCTGTAATCTCACTTGAATATGGTCCCTCTACATATAAGGTAAATTTGATTCCAAACATATGTTCATCTCAAGTAAATGAGCATTGCCATTTTAGAACGACTACGGTATTGCCTTTACAACTTAGAAAATTGAGGTTTAAGTTGATAACCTGGTAATAAGAGAGGACTATTATAACACCGATAAGAATATAATAAGTGTGCATTGTCTCCTTCATGAACATTGCCTGAATTCAAAGTAATCGGATACATGTTATCCAGAGACAAGCCATGGATTATTTGTCCTTCGGTACAAGCTCACACTTGGTGCACAGTGCGTCCAAGGAAGTGTCATTGTGGTAGTGGCTGGAAATTTGAATCATTATCTCCACTCTCTTCAATTTGTTACACTTCTTGGGCCACTGCCTCCCCCTCCTTCAAATAGAAATAGAAACTGGAATGTATTTCCCCAGTGATATAATGAAGTTGTTTATCTTTAAGTCATTGTTTCCTTTAAAAAGAATTTGGCTTGAAATAGCCAACTTATATCGGGCAATAATTGATTTTTCTGCTAGTCAAAATCATGGTCGATGAAAAAGATATATCAATTTTGAGGAAGTATTCAGTTTCCCCACTGAAATCAATGTATAGAGCAGTTGAACAAATGATTACCTTCAGGCATAATTTTTTTTAATAAAAGTCCTGGAATGAATAACATCTTTCAGGATAGATATGTAATTCATTTTGTTAATTTTTCCCCACTTTTCTCACCAAACAAAGAGGAAATCGCCTATTTTCTTTTGATCTTTTATCTCTTAAGCCAAACATCGTGTTTTTTTTTATTCTCTTCATTTTGCTTCCATTGTCAAAGGGTGAGTGATTGGCCTAATCTTATTACAAAAACAACAAACTATTCCATCTAGCAGAAATGCTCTGTAAATGACTTTTTTTTTCTTGCTGCCATTTTGAAGTGTCTTTCCCTCTGCCATACACATTATTTTGTTCCTGATAATCTTGTGACCACTGACAGTAAAAGATAAGACAATTATCAGTTAATGAAACCAGATCTGTTTTTCAAAATCTTTATTGATTCGTTCTTTTGTATAAAAAAATAATAAAATACGAAAGAAACTACAAGTTTCTCCTATATAAGCACTGACTGCTCATTTGCATGTTGAAACAAATATGTCCACAAACCAGGACCAATAATAGGACAGACTATAGAAAATTTTAATAAATGGACACGCGAGTTGTACTAGCAATGCATCTAATGAAACTAAACAATATTTATTTATGTAGTTGAGAGACACGGGTGAATCTGTAATGACAAAGACTATCTAATTATAGATAGGAACATCAGAAAATTGATTCAGAATGAGAAGGAAAGCAACAAATAGCATATAAAGATACTGATGCCAGGCACTTCATCTAGAAGTCTAAATTATTGACTTTCTTCACTAGAACAAGCGGTAAGTCCAAACAATTGAAACAAAGGCAAAAGTGTTTCAGTGAAAATTGACCTTTTGCAAGTATCATTGACGATTAAGTATGTCCAAAACAGATTTCCTATCTGGCATGCTGGGAGAGGCTCCCTTCACTTGAACACAAAGACAAGCTGCAGCGGCTGTTGCAGAACAATATAGTTAGCCATGTTTAACCAAAGAGAGGATTCTGTAGAGAAGAAAGAATTGCATTACACGATACATACCAGCAAATCTGAGGCATTCTTTTCTGGACTTGCCCTCAACCAAGGCCACAGCAAAAGCTGCAGTAAAAGTATCACCAGCACCAGTTGTATCTACGACTGTTTTAGCGAATATGGCAGGCTGCTGAATCGGTTTTTCTCCTTCTACAAAAAGGGCAGATCCTTTATGCCCAAGTTTCACAAGAATTTGTTTAACTCCCTGAAATGTCAGACAATTAACCGTTGAATTGCAATGTTCATGACAATAAAATTTATCTATCATACTATCAACTTTCAGGAATCAACCAAGACATTTTAAGATAACTCTGACAGCTGCAAATGTACTGCAACCATTGAGTAACAATACAGAAGAAATAGAAGAAAAAGCAGAACCAATAGTTTATTGGTCATTAGCCATCCTGCTTCCTTGTAGTTTCCTTTCCCTTATGATGCATTTACATTTATTGGATTCAACGAAAAGAAAATCAAATATAAAATCATAATACCCTCCCCTTTATTTTCCTCAGGCAAGCTGTAAATGCCAAGAGGATTAAAACGGCCAGCTTCGCTCACTTCCACTCATATTATAAACAAATTAGCCTCATTCAGTCACTTAACATGTAATAAAAAAAATATATTAACCTGGTAAGTATATTACGGATTGGTGGGTTAGAGGAGTTTATTCACCTAAATTTTAAAACAGTTATTTTTTAAAATAGAAACAAAAATTTCTATTTTAAATTTTTGTATATATTTAACAAAACATAATACATGAAAAATCAGACTTCATAATGACAAATTAAAGATTTAATATGATACATAATTCATAACAAATTAAAGAATTAAAAATATCACACCAACTCACTCCTCAGTCAGGATAAACTTCAAGTTTTCCAGATTTTAATTCCATCGTTTTCACCTAAATCATAATACATAGTGAATAACACTATTTTTACAATTAGGTGATTTTTTTTTTCCATTTTTTAAGGTGGGTCAATTCGGTCCAACACGCCCATGGTGGACTGGGTCGGGTGCAATTGTTTGACCCATTGTAAAAGTATTTTCATTTCTGGTCCAACCCACCGGTTGGCCACTAAATTGCTCCATTTCCCTCTATTATAGCAGTAACAGTTCAACACCTTGTTTAGATAGTGCCACCAAAAAAAGGCAGTAAGACCCAGATGTGAGGCCATTTCTTTCTGTAGAAGGATATCTCTCTAATAAACATCAGTATGATGGCCATTTCTTTCTGCAACCAATGTGAATGCCATCTTTGCAGCCAAAAAATTGAAATGCTACTAAAGCAAATGATATTAGTAACAGAAAATCTCAAAGTTACATCAGATCTTCAAATATTACATTCGAAAATTGTGCTTTAACAAATAGTCCGCAACCACAATTGCAACTTCATATGTCAGAAATTTTCTTCAATATAACGAATCACAATAAAACCACAATTGCATATATAGCCACATTTGTCAAAATTCTAAGCAAGATACTCATACAGTAAGCAATGGCAATTGCAACCACATTTATTTGCAAATTTCCTCAACAATAGGAATCAAAGTAAAGCCGTCATTGCAACTATAATCGAGATTTAAAACGTTAAAAATCCTCAGGCAACAAAAATGCATTCAATTAGCAAAATGCACAAATCATATTAATGTGATATCCAAACTCCATACATGAACTCACCAATTCATGGCATTTCAAAGCAGCCTGTGCAATCTGTTCAAAACTTTGAGTCGGCATTCCTGTAATGCGAGCAAGTTCAGTTTCATTAGGACTCAAAATATCAACAAAATTCAATAATTGCGGCGGAAATGGTCCATCCATTCCTCCAGCATCCAACACAACAGGCACACCAGCATTCCTCGCAGCCTGCATGCATTACAAGATCATAACACGTCGCAATACCGAAAAGTTTCTTATGCGATTTTACTTTTGTTCTTAGAACAAAATCATTGCTTCTAGGTTGTTAACATGTAACGACATAAAACTCTAATTCTGCTAAGAAAACTACGCTAAAAAGGCCTGTGCCGGCCCGGCCCAACCTGCGCGACTTGAGCGTTGACATAATCGGGTATCTCCCTCTGCAACAAAACGATGCTCGCTTGGGCCACGAGGTCCAAATGCTGACCTGGCAGGGCACTGGGCCAACCACTCGAGTTAGCACCCCCAATGATGATGATGGAGTTCTGGCCGTTGGACTGGAGCATCACAACAGCGTGACCCGTGGGCACGGACGGAACCACCGTAAGATTGTCGAGGCGCACACCGCCACTGCGAAGCGCGCCAGTGACGAGGCTGCCATAAGCGTCATCACCGACCTGTCCGATAAAGTAGGTCGGGTGGGAGAGCTTGGCGGAGCACGTAGCCTGGTTGGCGCCCTTGCCGCCGGCAAGCATCTCGCCGGATTTGGCAGCCAGGGTCTCGCCCTCGAGTGGTAGGCGGTCGATCTCGACGTAGATGTCGGCGTTGGCAGAGCCGACGACGACGATCGGCGGTGGCTGCGAGGGGTCCGAAGATAAACATAAGAGTCTGAAATTGTGATTGAGAGTGCGGAAGGAGAGGGATTGGATTGGGGTAACGGTACTGTGGAGAGTGGTTGGGAGGTGAGAGTAGAAGGAGTGGTTTGTTGAAAAAGTTGTTGTTAAGCTGTTCATTCTTGTTCTTTGGATTGGATTCGGTTCGTTTGGTCGTTGGATCGACGGATCTCTTCTGGGCGTAGCTATGTGCAGTGAGGGTCCAACAGATGGAGCTACTTACTAGGAAAAAATGTCACTTTTTTTCTAATGCCTTTTTGCTATTTCTTAAAGGATTATGGATTTGTTAATATTTTAATAATTGGGACAGGGACGGGGATTAAATTTATAAATTATTCTTTACCTTTATAAGACTATAATTTTTAATAACTATGATCATGATGTAGACTCCATTAAAAAAAGTTTTATTAATATAAACTTAGTTAATTATAATAAGCTTTGTTTTTTCTGCTCAATTTTGTCAAATGTTTTCTTTATATTTTATTTCTTTAAAATTTAAAATTTTTACTTTTAATTTTTTATGTAATATGTAATTTTAGTTTTAATTCCTACAATTTTTATTTTCATCCCTCCAAAATTTAAAATGATTATTTTATTATTAATACTTATTTTATAATAAATAAATAATAAAAATGTTATATAATGACATCATTTTGTATGTCACTAAATGTCATTTGAAATAATTTATCGCTAAACAGTAAACAGGTAGAACAAATGTCATATTAAGTATAAAAGCTGTAATTTTTAATTACACGAACTAAAACTAAAACTCTTTATGTGAGAGAAATTTATAACATGCAAACTTTTGATTAATACTTTCTCTTCCTATTACAATCTCTTTTTTGTATTTTGTGAAATTTTTCTATGAAATTTCTATTAAATTTTGTAAAATAAAATTCAATAAAATTTATAAATTTTACAAAAATATTCACAGTTACACTTTAACAGTCTATGTATTGATTTAACTAGTTAGGTATAAAAACTAATGATGGGCAAATTTTTCACACTGTTTTTCTTTCTTTGTGTTAATTGTCCTATCTTAAGATGAAATAATTTTTCACACTGATTTTCTTTCTTTGTGTTAATTGTACTATCTTAAGATGAAATGTGATTATAACATTTACCAAAAAAACATAGCTAAAATCAATATCAATAGAAAAAGGTGTTCTTACAATTTGAGATATCTCCTATCAATCGTTCTTCCATCCAATCTTCCTTCTTTAGCCATAAGCAGTGTTCGAGGAGTGGGGTAAATGTAAAGACACTTCAATGCTCAAGTTAGCTAGGAATTGGAATGTTTATAAGTTCAGAACTAAAAGAGTCATTACCTTTTTCCATGAGAATTCTGTTTTATTTAAAACTTTCTATTGGGTTTTCTTTCTTAATGACGTTGGCTCAGGCCCAATAACTCCCTAATTTCGATTAGCTCCTTATCATTCCCAAGCTAATCTAATTGACCAACCAGGTTGTCTCCTTGTTCTAATAGCCGAATGATCGTGTGACCATTTACCTTGTCGGCTTTTTGGTCGTTAGTAACCAAATAGGACATAGGCTCTAAGCGTGAGTTTTTTCATTGAAAACGAAAAGTCTCTTGGTTGTTAGACCGACAGGCCTTCTGCGTGTCAATCCATGTTGTCGTCACTATAAGTTGGTTCACGTGTTATAGCTGACTGATGTGTGAGTGGCGTGTTGCTGTTACTTCTTGAACAATTGCATGATCTGAATTGTTGGTTTCTTTTGATCCAACGGTTAGGGTTGATCGACGGTTCATGTCCCCATGCGAATCCTATGTCTATAAATAGCATTATGGTGGCCCCCTCTTTGCACATTGTCTCCATCTTTCTCCTTCTCTAATAAATCGTCGATCTAGCTGAGGTAACCATGTCTTCTTCTGGTAGTTCCACCTTAAGAGTGTCTAGGGTCGTTGGCAGCATGTTGCCTTGTGAAGTTTTCCATATTTTGAAGACAGCTTCTGATGGTACTGAGAGCTCCTCCAAGTCTTCTCGCATTAGCGGGGAGGCTAGTGTGGGAGGGGTTGCCGAAGACATTCGTCTCTCAATTGACCTGCTGACTACGAGTGGGTTGAATCAAATGTTTTCGGGTATTCTTCTCGGTTTGGGACCATGACCTCTTTGAAGTCCTTTAGTGCAAGTATTGACATGTTGGACCCGGTTGCACCGGATGGGGTTGTGTCCCTCCAAAGGTGTCTGCCCTCTAACTCAGTTTGTTTGATTCCCGAGTCTTCTAATTATTTTTTCTTTTACTCTTGTTTATTAACCGACGCTCACGTTCGTTTTCCTTTCGGTGACTTTTCCATTAGCGTGTTGCATGCCTTGAACGTGGCTTCGTGCAGCTTCATCCGAATAGTTGGGCGTAGGTCAAAGATTTTCGGCTTCTTTGTTTGTTTCTTAATGTAAAGCCATCTCTTCATGACTTCCTCCAAATGTACAGTACGATGCCGGTTAATCGAGTAGGGTGGTTATCCTTAATAAGTCAATACAGGCCGTGCCTGCTAACCCCCTTTACTTCTTCCTATAAGAACTTCAAAGGGAGTTTCTTTAAGGTTGTAATTGGGGAGGGGGGTCGTCCCTTGTTTTATGATGGCAACACTCCGCATTTTCGTTTTTGTTGGATCTGCAACCCCGCATGCTTTCGTGTATGGCCACGGTCATCACTGACCTAGGAGGACTTGGAGACCTTGTTTATTTTAGAGAAACTCCCCCCGGAAACTCCCTACTCGGCAGTTGCTGAGGGTTTTCTTCTCGGCTACCCGACTTCAGGACATTGAAGGTATGTTTTGTTTTTGTGACTCATTTTGACTTTGTTTTTTTACTTTCTTCCTTTGCATCCATCATGGTGGCTGCCACTCTGGGAGATGGGAAGCTCTTTTACAAGGAGTTATTGAAGCATATGCAAGTCGCGATCAGAAGGGTCCGACCACTCAAGTTGAGGTGGTGACCTCTTTGCAAATCGTTCTCGCCACTAAGAATCTCCTTCCAAAGGACCCTAGCTCGAAGAGGGTTCGCCGAGAACACAAGAAGACTTCTCGGCGTCATTCAGACAAATCCTCTTCAGGGAAGTCTCACAAAAGAGCCCATGTGGATTTCGGCTCCAGCTTTTCGCGGGAATTTCTCAACCGGGACATGTACCTTAGTGAGAAGGTCTCTATTTCTCTTAGCTCGACTGGGAAAGAGCAGTTCATGACGGCTTCGCCCTCGGGGTTGGCCCACATCATTTCTTAAACTGAGCGTCCGTGCCCTTATTCTCGGCAAACATGTGGGCTCAGTTCTTAAAGAACAAGACGGTACCGAGGTAGCCAGTCTGAAGGCTCAGATGGCCGATTCTGCTACCTCTCTTCAATATGCACTGGATTCCAACAGTTGCTGCTGAGTTGGCCCGGATGAAGTTGGAAAATGATGCATTGTTGGCGTGTTGCTCATCGGCCGAAGAGAAGGAAAAAGTCGTGTTGGCCGAACAAGAGAGGATGACATTACCTTCCCTGGCCGATAAGGAGAAAGTCAATCAACTGCAGAAGGCTCTGCATAAGTTGGGTGAGGACCTTCAGCGCACCCAGGACATCGTCCTTCATCAACACGAGCTTGGTTTCAACAAGGGATTGGAACATGTCGTGTTCTTCTATGGCATCCCTCTTACCGAAGGGAAGTTCAATGTGAATAAAGATTTTTACAAAGGAGAGTTGATGCCTGTTACTAACATCCCCGATAGGGGGAGCTGGGCAACCCGCTGTTCCGGTCCCGCTGATGATGCCGGCCAGGGCCGAGCCATGCTTGATTCGGCCGAGATTTGCTCATGCCTTTTTTGATATCGCTAATGTGGGCGATTTGTTTTTTGATAATTGGTCACCGTTTAGCGGTTTTATTTCTTTTTGGAAATTTATGTAGTGACTTTTGTTATATTATGTATGATATTGTTGTGTTTGTGGCTTGTCTACTTATTCGGCCTTTTATTTATTCGCAACTTCTACTTACTCGACTTTTTATTTTAATTGACTTGTTTTCGATTATTATTCCTGTCGTGCTTGTTTGTTTAATCGCTATCATGTTTCTCGTCGTTCCGACTTTCTTTTTCAAGGGATCCATTTTCAGATTTTCCTTGTTTTTGTTGTCGAAAGGGATCCATTTTTTAGGATTCTTCCTTAATCGAGAGAATCTGGTTCGTGTAAAAAGAGCTTATTCCATTCATGTTGCCACAACCTTCAGCTGGGCTCTATTTTTGGGGTGACACATGACCGGAAAGAGAGTGTACAATTTCCTTTTAATTGAAATAAAACTTAAGATGATCGACGTTCCATGTCGTTGGTATTGCTTGTCCATTAAGACGCTCCAGGAAATAACGCAGAATTGGCCTTCCCAGTTTGATGCCAACTTATCTTCAGTTTTATCTTTTCGACCGTCACCTTTCATTCTCCACACCAAGTCTCTGAGTAAGAAGGCTTGGGGTTTTGTCTTCAAGTTGTATCTTCGGGTTGTTCGCCTTTTGCACACCTCTTCCTGGACCTTCGCTTTGTCTCGGAGCTCTTGTAGTAGGTTTAATTATGTTCTCATGCATTACTTATTAACCGTCAGGTCGACCAGTTTCCTTTGGGTAGTATGTTCCCCTACCTCAACTGACAACGTCGCGTCGGTGTCGTATGTCAGGTTGTACAATGTTTCTTCGATAGAGGAATTAGGAGTGCACCGATACACCCACAACACCTCCAGTAGCTCATCGGCCCAACATCCCTTAGCATCTCATTGCCTCTTCTTTAATTCGGTTAAGATAAGCTTGTTGGCGGCCTCGACCTGCCCATTTATTTGAGGATGCTCAACTGACGTTACTCTGTGCTTGATAGTGAAGTCTTCAAAGCATTTCTCCAGCTTTTTGTCGGTTAACTGCCGATCGTTATCCATGATTATCATATGAGGTATGCTAAAGCAACATATAATATTTTTCCATACTAACTCTTTCACTTGTGCAGCTGTTATTCGGGCTACCGGCTCAGCCTCAGTCCATTTGGTGAAATAATCCACCACTACCAAGAGAAATTTTCTCTGCCTTGACGTTAGGGGAAAAGGACCGACGATATCCATTGCCCACATTGCAAACGAATAGGGGGAGTAGATCTTTTGAAGGTGTTGCACAGGTAGGTGGATGATGGGTCCATTTTCTTGGCAACTTTTAAACTTCTTATTGAACTCGACACAATCGGCCCCGAGCTCTGACCAATATTATCCTGCCCGGAGTACCCGACTCGCCATACTTCTCCCTCATGAGTGGGCTCCTTACACCCTGTTAAGCAACTCATTCATGACATAATCGACTTTTGTTTTGTCTAAACATTTGTGTATAGATTTCGAGAACCCCCTTTTATACAAATCTTGTCTGATTAGTAAAAAACGGGATGCCTTCTGACGTAGCACGGGATCCGCTATCTCCTTGTTGGCCTCTCGGTCCTTGACCACTTTCTTAAGGGTGGTTAACTAGTCTTGCGGAGCGGAGTCCGTGTTTAAGCATTCTTCTATTATTATGGTCGATCTGGGAAGGCTTTGTTGTATGATTGTGCTTAATCCCTTCTTGCCTTTGACATTAGCCAGTTTAGATAGTACGTCGACCCGAGTATTCTCCTCTCTCCTGATGTGATGTACTTCGACTTCTTCAAAATCAACAATTAGGGCGGATACTCGGTGGAAGTATCTAAGTTACAAAGGTCCTTCACTTGGTATTCCTCTTTCAGTTGGCTAACCGTTATCTGGGAGTCGCTTCGACACTTCACCTTTCGCGCTCTCATATCTTTGGCCAATAGTAGACCGACTACCAAAGCCTCACACTCCGCTTGGTTATTTGAGGCTTTGAATTCAAAGTGTAAGGACTGCTCAATCCTTATGTGTCTTGGTCCTTCTAGGACTATCCCGACTCCGCTTCCCATTTTTTTTGTCGCGAAGTCAACATACAGTGTCCACCATTCGTCCATTGTTTGGTTGTCTAGCAATTTTGAGATAAAATCCGCTAAACTTTGGGATTTGATAGGTCATCAAGGTTCATACTTAATCTCAAATTATTCTACTGACCATGCTATCATTCTCCTTGTTAACTCTAGTTTTCTAAGCACCTTGCTTATCGAGCAATCAGTTTTGACAATCATCACATGACTTTGGAAATAGTGTCAGAATCTCCGGGAAGCGTGAACTAGCGCCAACGCCACTTTCTCGTCACTACCATGTGTTTTTCAATAGGTTTTCCTTTCGACCCCACGGTGGGCGCCAAAATGTTCTTACAATCTGAGATCGGATATGATACAAACCAAGCCAACAAGGAGATGACCAAGGATGCACATTACCATTCACACTATGAGAAGTCATCTCATCAATTAAGTGAAGACCTCACCAAGGCATGATGTTTTGTATAAGTCATCATTATGAGTAGTTTTGAAAGAAGATTTATTTAAAAATTGTGATTCAACCTTGATGGCTAGGTGAACCAATTTTTCCAAAGAGCAATACTCATATAATTCTACCACAACGTGAATTTCTCTTCTCAAGCCACTTACAAATCTAGCTATCTTTGACTCCTCATTTTCATGCATGTCAATTTTAGTCAAAGTAGTTTCAAGATCTTTGAAGTACTCATTTACAATTCTAGGTCCTTATTGAAGTCGTTGGAGCTTCAACAAGAGTTCATTCCTATAATAAGGAGGAACAAACCTCACGCGCATACATATTTTCAAATCATACCAAGAGACCACGGTTGACTCTTGTTTAGCCCAATGTCCATTACAACTTGGTGCCATTATTGCATGACATAGTCTAAAAATTCTAAGGAGGCTAGCTTTACCTTTTGGTCCTCTTGGACCACATATACATTGAAAATTTGCTCAACCTTAGCCTCCCATCCTAAGTAAATATTGCGTTCATTTTTCCCACTAAAGTTAGGAAATTTCACATAGGGAAAAGAAATTTTAGAAGGATGATGTTGATGGTGCCTTGCATCATATCGGTGAATTCTCCAATCTTCATCTTCTTCATGGTTGTCGTAATGGCTATAGCTTCTTGAAGCTCTCCTTTGCTCCCACCTCCTTCCTCTTGGTTGTCTTTCATGTGCCGTTTCAAGTCTTTGAAGTCTCTCCTCCAATTGTTGCATTTCTTTCTCTTTTTGGGCTAAGGATCTCTTTGATGTTGCAAGCTCACCCATAAGAAAAACCTTTTGGGGAGACTGAGGTTTGGATGAGCCATAAAATTTGCATGAGGAGAACAAATAATTAGTGAAAGAAAAGTTAATAACCCTCTCCTCACTTGTGTCACTCCTTTGTGTAGCAAAGAGGAGAAAAGATCCAAGCACTAAAAAAGAATTTTCTCTCAACAAAGGTCTATCTTGAGATTTCAAGCTCTCAAATGAAAAAGGTAAAAACCCTTAACACTTGATCTCAAAAGAACCACAACAAAACTAAATAATTTTAAAAGACAAACAAGAAAAGCTCAAAACAAATAAGTTAAACCAAGTTGGGAAAAGAGATGATGACATAACTATTAAAGAAAGACAAGCAAGAAAAAACACACAAAAAGACTCTAAGATACTTACTTGACTTTTAACAATGAAGTTTTACTCCTGCTAGAAATTGTAAAAGCAAAAGGATCAAATTCCACAATGTTGAAATTAATTTGCCAAACAAAATTAATTCACTTTTTTTTTAAATGGTGGTCTTGCTAGAGATGTTTCACAATTCCCTTTGTTTTATCCTTGTGTTTGGTTTATGGAAATAAGATGTCCATAATTCTTATCATGCATATTTTCATTCACTTCCAATTGTCACAAAAAAGTTTTGGATTCAAATTAAATGAACACTTGAAATCTATGTTTGGAACTAAATCTACTTCCACTTAAACAAATTTCTATGTGCTTTTTTTTATACCTTCACAATTAAAAGCAAAATAAATAGAAGAAAAATAAGGACTCCTGAAAACACTAAGAACATATGACTCAAAGAAAAAGAGGTAAGAACAAAAATTGGACACAAAATAACATTCAAAAGCAAATTGAAAGCTAATGAACAAAAAGAATGTCGAAATGTAAAAGGCAAGAAAGTAAAGGCTGAATTTAAAGGAAAAAATTTAAAGGTACAAGAAAAGTAAAGTGTCAATCAACTCAAAGCAAATATGCTTAAAAAGCCAAAGCTCTGATAACCACATGATGTGAGTTGATTTTAGATTGTTCCATTTTAGAGGTGACAATTTACTTATGATTGACATTTTTAACAAGTATATGGTGAGACCTAGGGAGAACTTAACCAAGTGGTTAAATAAGTGTGAAGGTTCAGTTCCAAAGGCAAAGAGGAAAATTAAGATAAGGTGATAGCGATGATGCATTCCGAAATTGAAAGACATGAAAGGAAACAATTAAGATGGTCATGATCGAATGCTAAATGAAAGAACAACACAAGAATACAAAAGAAAATTGAATTATAACAAGTATAGAAACACAAGAATAAAGTTGCGAAATGGAAATGAAAAAGAAGGATGGAAGTAGAAAGCTAATGATGTGAATTGAGAAGGAACATGCCACTTGGAGTATGGTTTCCCCAAGATGAGTGTAGAGGGTCACCACTTCAGAGCTCTCAAAGTCACTCAAGATAAGACCTATTGCTAGAGAAAATAATCCTCACAAAAAATGTGTAGAGTTTTCCTTCTTCTGCAAAATTCAACCTAAAAATACGAGGAAGACACCCTATTTATAGGAGATGGTGCCTTGGAAAACAAGAAGCAAGGGTAGGATGGTAAATGTGTGAGGGTGTTGCCTTTAGGGTTTGACTAAGTTAAAATCACACCTTAGGCCACTTCTTCTATAAACTAGGTCAAAAACAAGTTAAAATGATAATTACATCCCCTATTATGCTAAAGGCACCTATTCTAACCTATCTTGCTATTTGGACCTTTAAAGTGAACCCAATTTATTTACAACTTGTTTCATTCTTAAGAAAACCAGAAGGAAGAACATTTGATATTCTAGTATTTGCCCATTTCTCCTTCTGGTGGGGTCTTCACTTGAAAGTTGAGATGACTTCTCATAGTGTGAATGGTAATTTGAGTCCTTGGTCATCTCTTTGTTGGCTTTGATTGTATAATCATCCCCACCATCATGATCACATTCCATGTCTTCATGAATAGCCGCACCAATACCCTGACCACCATGACCTTCCTTTTCTTCATCATATTTCTCAACCTCACCTCCATCATCCTCAACGTGACCATCAAAACCTTCGGGTTCCAGACCAGCACAACCTTCCTCCTCATCATCATCTCCCTCAACCACACCTTCCACACCATGATGCTCACTAATGTCCTCACCACCATCATCCTCTACATGACCTTCAACACTTTCGGGTTCCACACCAGCACGACCTTCCTCCTCCTCATCATCATCCTCAACCACACCTTCCACACCATGATGCTCACCGAAATCGGCACCACCGCCATCCTCAACATCACCTTTAGGTTCCACACCAGCACAACCTTCCTCCTCTTCATTATGAGAATCCACACCATCCTTAACATCACCTTCAACAACCACAATTTCCACACCATGAGGCTCCACCCCATCATGCTCACCAATATCATCTTGCACACCACCAGCATCACCTAAAACCAACATCACTTCTGCCTTTGAAACAACGTGCAGTAAAAATAAATAAACTTCAACATAAGTATTTTCAATTTTTAGCATTTCTATTGCACCACCATCATCAACCAGAAGCTGCAATCTATTTTCCAACCCTTCACAACCTCCACGTGAATATCACATCTCATGTACGATTAAAAACCCCATCTCTTTTACAATGCCAACTATTTCAAAGTAACTCCATTTATCAAAGACACGTGACCATGTTGATGTATCACCACCAACATATCTCCCCTCACAAAATGTCCCACTATGGTGGATCACAAGCTGATGTGAATGTAACTACAAGAATACATGATTCTTTGACATTATTAGGAGCAACTTGAGCTGGTCATAAATGACACTTTACTTTAGAATTGGATCAATGTTCTAATTCAAGAACTCACCAAGACTTAGCACCAACCAAGACTCGTATGGAAGTCCATATATTGTCCAATGGAATCAAAACACAAGGAATGGAAGAACACAAATGATAAACCGAACAGAAAAAGGAAATGAATGAAACTGCACCGAACAGAAACAAGAAAACAATGTTGGAAACAGAAATCTAATCGGTACAAATAAAAAGAAACAACAAACAAAGCTATTCTACCGAATGGAATTGAAAGAACATGAAGGAAGAACACTTATAGAAGGAGTTTGCTGGATTTTGAGAATTGGAAGAACACTTCACGCCACTTGGTTCCTTGATCCAAGATAAGTGATGGAGT
>Ga0123342_1006581_pt1 | contig 15998 bp, 13 predicted proteins | sample Turbeawhitnodule_FD_89960 | JGI IMG/M metagenome (GOLD analysis project Ga0123342, IMG submission 89960) | Root nodule microbial communities of legume samples collected from Mexico - Turtle bean Mexico white nodule | ecosystem: Host-associated > Plants > Roots > Nodule | place: Mexico: Nepantla... | reverse complement strand
GCATACTGTGAGAGAGAACATTGCACGGTTCCTTGAGAGTTCTTGAGTGTTTGCTCTTGAAGTATTTGGTGGTTCAGTCACTGACTTGGGCGTTGGAGTGCGATCGGCCACAGCGGCGCCGCTCTGTTCTTTTGCAGGTTCTTGAGGTTGATCGTGACGAAGGACGGAGGTTGAAGCGGTGCACACGTCGATCCAAGTTTGACGAGACAAGTTCCAACGTTCTGGTCAACAGGCAGGATCACTTAGTACAAGGTTTGCTCATATACTTAGTACAACATTAGTAGTAACATACAACAAACAAGTAAGGGTGAGCTAGTGTAAACATTATGGATTATGATATCATAATATAACATCAACATATATCATATTACAATCATACTCATGTCACTATCATATAAATGTAGATGAATTCATATTTAGTCATAAATGACGTCATGACTAAATATTATATGTTCTCTAGAAAAATTTAAATCATGATACATAAGTCTCATCAAAGTCAGACACTTGACATATACCAAAATCGAGTCAGGATTCTCGATGTCAAATTAGCGTGAAATTTTTGCTACCAAGTCAAATGTACATATGCTACCAAGCTAAATTTAAGTATCTTTAAGTTTCTCACCACCTGAAGTCTTGTCTAGTGACTAGACAATAGTGAAGTTAGGATACATCTATTACGTAAGTCTCATGTTTATCAATATCATTCAATGTATCTCTACACCACCCATCAAGGCCTATGCAAACCACCCATTTAGGGCCAAACCTTATATGCATATATATCAACACATATAGATGTATATACACTATCCAACTAGGATTCACCATAAATGAAGGGTCACTTAAAAAGGCATATGTTATGCATACACTATGTCATGCATCTCAACATTAATCATACATTTTTCCAAACTAAATACAACTAATCTCACCTTTTTTACATTATGCCATCCACAAATATGTATAAAAAACATAATCTCAACATGTAAAAAATACAACAATGTCATTGTTAGATTAAAATTCAACATACCTTTTTAATTTGGTTATGAAACAACGAGGTTTGAAACATATTTATAAAAACATAAGGTCTTTTCAGATGCAAGTGCCTTGTTTATCTTAACAAACACAAGCATTTTTTATTATGTTCTTTATCTAACAAACGAAAGCGTCTTGCTTAATACTCTTCGTGTAATAAGTTTTATCTTAGACAAATGATAAGTATATTTCTTTGACAAATGATAAGCTTTAAACATTTCATAATACACATTAAAGACTTATAAATAATTATTCTTTGTGTACAAGGAGTGTTCATCTCTTTGTTTTTCTCAAGAGGATCTTGCAACAATATGTCTACATCAAGATCCCTTGAAAAATGTGCTTAAAAAATTTACAATGACTCTTTTTCTCTGGTATATATAAAGAATATTTTTGTGAAGAAGAAAGGTTGATGACGCTTATAAAATTTGTTCAAAGTGATTTCAAGCAATCCTAAGCCTTTTTGTGTGTGAGAAAAAAATATATTTGTGTTCATAACTAGCTAGAAGAGTGCTCAAAATCGTATCTATGTTAAAACATTAATCGCTTTTAGTGAGAAAAGCCCTATGATATTTAGATCACAACCTTTTTTTATCAAATTATTTTAACCATGAGTGATTTGGTCCAAACAATACTCGTACTTATCTAGAAGTGGTTGTGTCCAAACAATATTTGTAGCTTAGCTAGAAGTGATTGTGTCCAAAGAAAACTTGTAACTTAGCAAAAAGCAATTGTGTTAAAATAGTACTTCTAGCTTAACCATAAGTGGTTGTGTCCAAAGAATACTTGTAATGTGTCCAGTGGTTGAGTCCAAATAATACTTGAAATTTGTAGTGGTAGTTTACGTTGAAAACTTGATCGGGTTGATCAATAATTGTACGTAGTCTATGTGCTTTAGATAAACCAGTACAAAATTAACGTGTGTAATTCTTTGCATCTCTTATCCTTTTTGGTTGCATATTATTTATCTACAACTAACTTAAGGAGGACAGTTTTATGAAAACATATTTTGTAAAAGAAGATTTTAACAATGTATTTGTCATGTTGAAGTTGTGTTTGACAAGCTTCGTCAAACACATTATTAAACTTTGTCTATTTGCCTTTTTAAAGATAAAGGTTTGTAAAAAGTTTCCAAAAAATTTAAATACACAATTCAACCAATGTTTCTATAATGTTTTCACAATCATATACTTGCAGACTATTGCTTGAGCAAACTTCTCTCACTTGATAAACCTCTTTAACATAAACAAGTCAACAACCATTCCGCTTAAGCGGTGTACTCATCACTTGAGCAAAATGCAACCTGAGAGCATCACCCTTACATGGTTCTCCTTGCTCTAGGGACGTTCTCATCACTTGAGCGTCCATCACTTGAACATCCATCACATTACAACCAACACTTGAATGACTATCACGTTGTTGGAAGTAATCCAAGAAGTTTCAAAACCACCTTCACTACCTTAGGATGATTGAGCATCGAACTGGTATTTGAGTGCCTATAACACACGTCATACTCAACCAAATGTTTTGACACGTCTATATTCTCTTTACAACACACTTAAGCATTAATAATCAACACTTCAGCCATAATATATATTATTTGGGCACTATGTGCAATACTTGAGTGACATGCTTGAAGTGACAAGAGAATTGTCTTGACAAATCTCTCCCTCAAGATGCAAGTTATTGCTTGAGCGATATAAGATAATTAGTGAAATTAATGCATACCACTTGAGCTTCACCTGAGCGAAAAAATGTCATTGGAGTGATATTTGGTCTGAGAGCAATCCAAAAAACTTAACAAACATTTTTCACAAGGATTTATTTTCTTAACAAACTCATAAACAATGTTATTTCATACTTAGAACTACAAAATACAAGTTCCAAAACCATATACTCATTCAAAAAATCTTATGACTCACACACATCCAACTCCATGCATTTCATACTATAAATAATCATAATTGTCAATCAAGGTAATATTAGCTCCCCTTACTTCGATTGAAGTTTGTATTTATCAAAAAATCTCTTCACATATTTCCAATCAAATTTATCTAGCAATTGAAATATAAATTCCATACTTGAGGACATTGAATATTTTTTTTAAATATTTGCTAATATATCTTTTCCTTTTACAATTATTTTTTTAACATCCCTACGTACCACATTTAAATAATATAATATGCATGCAATATCTAATTAAATATTTACACACACACATTTAATATATACATAACTTAAAATAAAATATCAAACGAACATAAGTTGCTCCGTCAGCTCAGAGTGAAGTTTTATTACCTGAAATATCACTTTCTCCCGTGTAAATGCACGATCATCACAGATAAAAAAACAAACACAACACAAACAAAAAGGTAAGCTAACTATTTTTAAAACTTCTAATATAAATGTCACTTTAAATAACAAACACCAATTTATCAATTCTCATACATTTTTCAAAGCAATCAAGTATCTATAATGATTCATAACTCATATTTCTCATGACAGACTTCTACTGATCAACATACATAGACACTTGACTCTACTTTATGAAGACTCGTGCATTGACTTAGACTCAGAGATCTGCACTTGTCATACTATCTCACTGTAAATTTCACACAGTTATGCGCATAATAATCTCAATATAAGATAATCTCATATGGCAAGGTTAATTCATATGACCTATAAGACCCGATTATATTCAAACTGCAGACAAAATTATATGAATCTCCTTCGCCTCTCAACACCTGATAATCTTCATCTATATGATTCTAATATATTAGGAGAGTTAGGATACCTCTTTGTAGACAATCCCTAATCAATACAAATCCTAACAATCTCAACACAATATTTTCTTTCCTAAAAATACTATTTCTCGATCACATTTTCATATCTCATATTATCACACCTAATCAAACCATTAAATTACACCAATGTTTAAAATTTCAATCAAACTAAAATTCATCCAAAAATCACATAAAACACATAAAACAAAAGATTTTCAATAAAATATATAATTAAAATTTCATGTAAATTTGAATTAAAAATAAGTCTGAGAGCAAGGTATATTTCACTGCAATATTCTAGCTTGACCGAGGATCTTTGGCTTGAGCGAAAATACCTTGCTTAAGCGAAAAATGCTGAATAAAACTTCAGAAAACTATTATGTTTCAAGATTTTCACCAGAATTCATAATCAAACTTGAATTTCATCTAACATACTCGACCATAAAAGCATAATCTTGCTTAGAGTTGTAAAGGTACTCCCATTGAGCTCTTATATCAACCTTTATACTCAACTATTCATGATTTCAAAACTAATTTCAACCTCCATATTCAAACAACCCATACTTACAAATCTCATAACTTCAAATGAATCATATTACAACTCAAATCAATTCATACTACCATTCAAACACTTTCAATCTCAATCAAAATACATTCAATAACTTATTCAGATCCAAATCAACATATACTATACCAAATTAACAAAATCATTCATTTCACATTTTAATTTCAATCAATACATTACTATACCAAAAAACAAATAATCTTGCAAGAAGATTTGAAGCTAGTGACCATGCCACCTCACATCCAGATCTTCTAACTTAGGGTTCTATTGAAAATTAAAACTAGTTTTCCTTACCTGAGTTTGAATATGTGTGCTTACAAAGATCTCCAATCCTACAAAACCCAAGGATAGCTTAACTTGCACCACAAAGTCTAGATTACTGATCTAGCCATATGTGTAGGACTCTGAACTAATAGAGACTAATCATGAAGTTAAAACACAACATGCAACTTATCTTAACCAAACAAACTTAAAAACTCAAAACTGACTCAAAAACAGAAAGAGCAAAAATGAACTTACTTTGACTAATATTTTGATCGAGTAGTCTTGTAGTATTTGTTTGTAGGAGTCCAATGTCAGACTCTGACCATTGGTCGGATGACATATGGGTTCAGAAAGTTAGAAAGAAGACAAAGGAAAGAAAAAAAAAAATCTAGAGAGATAGGATGATTCTTTTAAAATACTTAAATAACTATTTTTTTATACTTATACACTCTTTTCACTTTAATAATAAAATATTTAGATATCATTTAAAATATATCACTTATACTCTAAAGTTATTCTAAATTCTTCCAAATTACTTAATTAATTTATTTTAAAGAAATATTTGTTTCTCATGTAAGAAATCATTTTAAGGGAGAAGATTTTTAAAAGTAGTAAAAAAAAGTTTTAAGCTGCCAATCATTTTACCATAATGATATTAATGCACACAAAGAAAGAATAGACAAGCCTTCAGTACTGTAAATGAAAAAAATAAGGTCGGCAAAACCTATGACCACCCTACTCCCTAAGAACCAATCTTGCCAAAAACAAATCCGAAAAGCTTATAGGAGAATCATCAATAATCCTAATTTTTTTTTCTTCAAATTAACATTTTAATTGGTAGAATTTCAATATTTACTTTTATTTTCTATTTCAAACATTAAAATTGGTTTATAAAATAGAAATTGTTTTTTTGTTTTGTTTTATATTGATCTAAATAATATTTATATCTTTCATTTTATTTCAATTACTGTTTATTTTTACATTTTTTTGTCATTACCCTTTTAATTTTTAAGTAAAAGTTTGAATGTAACATAAAAGGTGACAGCACTTAATCATGCATAAAAGTGTTCTATGCTGTGACAAAATCACTGCAAATGACAATTAAAATATAGGAAATCACTGCATTAATGCAGCCAAATTCAATATCTACTACTTCTAGCTACTGAGATACCATAAATCTGGTACACAATTGACCAAGCACCTAGAAACACAAATAATTATCTATCACAGAAGAAAATTAAATATAGAATAGACTTTGAAAGGGAATATGTGATCGTGAAGGTTGTGACCAAGAGGGTACCAAAATTTGTGGAAAAGGAGAGATAAAACTTATATCAAAATATTTATAACTTTTAAATCTAAGTTTAATAGTTATAAAGTATTCAGACCAGGACTTTTATGATGATTATTATAAATATTAATAAATTTACCATATATATTATATACTTTCTCATTGAAATATAATGTATACATAATCTATTTCTGAGTAGGTAAAATTAAATTCCCTTTTAGTATTTTATAAATTATTTTAAATTTTTGTAACTTTAAAATCTTAAAAAGATTAAAAGTAAGAATGAGCTTTTACAAAAATTCATTAAGGAAGAGGATAGATTTAAAGGTTTTTTTTCATCAAAATAATTAATTTAACTTGATAATTACAAAAACAATGTATTATAAAATTAAATAAGTAGTAAAAAAACAACATGATTCCAATATTAAATGAAAATAATTAAAATTGTGTATGAATAACAAGATTTCGTATAATATTTTAATCAAAATCATTCTATCATTACACGATTGTAATTTCAAATTTTATCAATATTAAGATTATTTTTTAATCACACTTTCTCACACAAAATTGTTTTATTAAGACAGTATTTATTCAATATTATAATAAAATAAAATAAAAATTTGACCTATTTTCATAAAGGAAAATTGCACACTTTTAGGACAAAAACCTAAATTTGAACCACTTTTTTAACACTTGGCTAATAAAATTGGTGTTTGAATGAATGAAGGTGGTTAAAGTATTATTTCTGTTTTTGTAATTATGTATTTTTATAAAAATGTGTTTTCTACTTCTCATACGTATATAGAATACAACTACTTTCTGCTGCTCCTTGTAACTCACTGACAGAGGAATACCTGCACACTTCCTCACACACGCACGCATACTCAAAGCAGAGCCTCAGAAACCACTCCCTCCTACGCATCACTCTCTCTCTCTAGCCCTGTAGAATTGTGGGATATGATAAGGACGCTAGCGGAGTTAAAGAGATATCACAACAAAAGGACACTACTCAATAAAAACTTCTTTTTTTAACTGAATTATTCATATACAATTACTATATAATATTACAATGATAGTACCAAAGAGTTTACAATTTTCTTCTTCTTTTTTTCTTGCCCTATCATATCATATATCACACACACTTTGTTATTTTCATTTCACCTTTTTTCCCTCTGCCACCTCCATAAATTTACTCCACAAGAAAAACAAGAAAAAAGAAGAAAAAAAAAACACACACACTACTTAGCATTGCATTCGCTATATAATGAAGAGCCATGATGTGTTTGAATCCAACATTCCCATTCTAATGATCAATTTCCTCCTTTGAGAAAGATTGTGCCCTTTTCTTTTCTCTCTTTCTCCTTGTCTCTTTGCCCTTATCTTCTTCTCCTGGTTTATAACTTCCTCGTTTTCTTCTTCTTCTTCTTCTTCTCTTTCTTCTTCTGCATGCTCCTATGGATAGTGGCTACTACAATCAGCGCCACCACCCTCACCTCGACAACAACAATGAACAACATTTACCTCCTGGCTTCCGGTTCCACCCCACCGATGAGGAACTCATCACATACTACCTCCTCAAGAAGGTTCTAGACAGCTCCTTCACTGGCCGAGCCATAGTTGAAGTCGACCTCAACAAGTGCGAGCCATGGGAGCTTCCTGGTAACTAGTAAACAGAACTCTCATAATGTCTTGTTGTTTACATCTAACTTACGTATGTAGTAATAATAAGATGAACATGATATATACAGAACTAAGAAATAGTACTCGTTTTGAAAGTTGGAAAGTTAGTTTGCGGATATGTGTTTTGAAAACCTAAGATCATGTTGTTTTCTCACTTTGTTGTTGTTGTTGGTGTTTTCGTGGCAGAGAAAGCAAAGATGGGGGAGAAGGAATGGTACTTCTATAGCCTTCGTGACCGTAAGTACCCAACAGGCTTACGCACCAACAGGGCCACAGAAGCTGGTTATTGGAAAGCCACTGGAAAAGACCGAGAGATCTATAGCTCCAAAACCTGTTCCCTCGTTGGAATGAAGAAAACCCTTGTTTTCTATAGAGGAAGAGCTCCAAAGGGTGAAAAGAGCAACTGGGTCATGCATGAGTATCGTTTAGAAGGCAAATTCGCTTACCACTACCTCTCTAGAAGCTCCAAGGTAACCAAATTCATCATCATTGTCATTCTCTAACACCACATTTCTTCTGAATCACTTTAATTGGACTTCATTTATTGCTTTCGTGGTTTTTCTCTTCCTTTTGATTTTGGAATTTCGGTTCACGATTGGACTTCATAGTACATAGTTTCTTAGTTTCACAAATACTCTAAAGCTGTGGTTCTACCACTTAGCCAACGGTTATTATCCTCTAGTGCAAAGGCACGTTCCTTAGCATGAACAAGCTTGCACTACATGGGGAATATAAACTATTATCAAAATGATGACAACAAGGTATAATCATCAAAAGGGCACAGCAACTTAGCCACTGTATCATTATCATTAGTGAACTTTTTACCCTCAGTGCTGCTACCAAGCATAAGATCCTGAATCCTGCTTCTTGATCTCCTTTTTAAGACATTCTGCTGCACTCTATAAACAGTTACTTGTTTATTATCACACATGGTAAACCTTCTTATCCAATAAAACTTATGACAAATTGCGAGTATTATTACTTGTGTTTTTTGATAAACATAGTTCATTATTTTGATGAAATTTATTAAAAATGTTAAATTTACTACTATATTAAAAAGCTTATATAGGGTTTCTTAAGAAAAACGGTGTATACATAGACATTGTTTTATTATTCTTATACGCAACTGCACTTTCATTGATTGATTAATTAAAGGGCTAATTTTTTGTTCTTTTTTGAAATTTGGAAGGATGAGTGGGTGATATCGCGTGTGTTTCAGAAGAACAACACCGGCGGTGCCTCCACTGTGTCAGCCGCCGCAGCCACCGGCGGTTCCAAGAAAACGAGAATAAGCACATCAAACACAAGCAGCAACATGAGCCTCTGCCCCGAACCGGGGTCACCCTCTTCCATTTACCTCCCACCGCTTCTAGAATCTTCTCCATACGCCGCCAGCAGCAGCGCCGTCGCAACATTCAACGACCGCGAAAACTACTCCTTCGAAAGCGCCGCCGCCGCCGCAGCCGCCGCCAACCAAAGGGAGCACGTGTCCTGTTTCTCCACTCTATCCACCGACGCTTCCGCCTTCAACCAGCTCGCTCCGCAGCCGGAGCCGCCACTCGACCCTTTCTCCCGCTTTCACAGGAACAACGTTGGACTGTCCGCCTTCCCATGTCTGAGGTCCTTGCACGACAACCTTAACCTCCCCTTCTTTTTCCCTCCCGTGGTCCATGGCGGCACTGATGTAGCAAATTTTAGCGCCGTCGCAAACTTTCCGGCGCCGGAGGATCCGAGGGTGGTCGACGGCAGCTCTGGCATGTCGATTGTACCGTCCGAATTGGATTGCATGTGGGGCTATTGATTGTTTTTTGCGTTGACCATGATGAATCTTACTTTATTAGGCTTTGAATATTTCCTTAGGCTAGTAATCTATGGTTTTATTATTTGGATCGAACTTTGTAAGGGTTGTTGATTGTGATTGTTAGAGTGGTTTTGGTATTGCGGTTGGGTTGCATTTAGGTTAAGAACTTACCAGGCTTCAATGATTTAATGTGACTGCGAGTTAGTTAAATTGTGTGTTCAAACTTTTTGAAATTTATTGCGTGAACACAACTAAATTTATCTTTGCGTGTGGTTTTGGCTATGATTTACCGTTTACCACTTTTACTTCCTCTTACTAGGTTTCCACACTAAATTTAATTTGGTTTCATCCTTGGTTTTCTCAAACTTGTATTTGTGGGGTGTTCCAAAACATGTCTCAATTATATGTGCTAATATGAAACCAATTTTTGAAGTTATGGGAAAATGTGGAGGGAGATGTTGGGAGTATTTCATAAATTCTTTAGTAGAGAGAGAGAGAAAAATTAAGAATCTAACTATTGTATGAATTAATTTAAAATTATTTTAAAAATTGATGGTTTGCTTTGTTATTAATAGATTCTGAAGTAGGTAATAAATGGGTTTTAAATTAGGGATCAAAATTTTAGTTACTTTGAATTTGGATTAAATTTAAATTAGATTCCACTAATTCAATCTACAAATAAAAATTTCTTTCATTGCAAGTTTTTTTTTATCAGCATTGCAAGTTTTTCTTGAATGCTATATTAAAATTTCTTCTCCAAACTAAATTGAAAAAATTGCTAAAACAAATATTTTTCAAGACTATGTTTAAACCGTTTTTGCAATTTCAATTTAAAAAAACATAGAGTCTACAAGTTTCCCTAAATTTCTCTCATATATTAACTTCTGAAGTTATTGGGAAGCATTGGTGAAGACATTCATGATTAGTATTTGATGCATTTCCATCGTCAAAAACCAAGTTTTTGATGAAGGCCATATTAAAAATTGTTTCTTTAAACTCAATTTACAAAATAAAATTTATAATACTTTTACATATTGAAGATTCGGTATGTCTTAATTTTCTTAAGTGTTTGTAGGAAATATCGGTAGAATAGTTAATGTGCTTGCGTATGAATGTTTCAATGTAATTCAAAATTTTAAATAAATTAGAAAAAGTCCTTGAAAATATTTTTCATTTCTCACACGTTCATCTTCATTTCAAGTAGATCGTGCATTTTATCATTAAAATGTATTTTAGTTTATGCATTTTATCATTAAAATACAAGTTAGTCCATATGTGTAAGGACTTTACATTTTAATAATAATAATAATAATGATAATAATAATAGTATATAAGTACCTATTTAAAATAAAACAATGAATGTGAAAGAAAAAAAAAATCACTTTTAAGGACCTTTTACTAATATTTAAAGAAAAAAATGAAAAAAAAAATACACTTTCAAATACTTAAAAGATCATTCGGCGAAACATATAACATCACTTAATTATTTGAAAAACATTACATGTTTCAATTTAATCATAAAATAAAAATAAATTAAAAGAAAGTTCTTGAAAATAACTATCATATTTCTCACACCCATCTTCATTTTATGTAGATCTCTATATATTATCATTAAAATGTATGTATTTTATATTAAAATACAAGTTTTGCTGATTTTTTTTATTAAAATACAAGTACTAAATTATATTTTAATAATAATATATGAAGACCTATTTGAAACCAAATGAAGAATGACTAACGTTATTTTTAAGAACTTTTCATTAACATTGAAGGATTTATTGGAAAGTATATAAAAATATCATTCGGCCAAAAATATTATTATAACATCACTGAATTATTTGAAAAACATGCATGTTCATCCAATAAGAAAAAAAAATACAACAAATGTTAAAACATTCATGATTAGGGTTGAGTTCCTGACCTCAACATAAATCTTCTTAGAAGACAAGTCCTGACGAACGGGAACAGGGGAGGGTCGCGGTTCCTAAACAACGTAAAGAGTATCAAAAGAAAGATCTACGACCACAGCTCATGGAAGGCCCTATTGATAATTTGACAATTGATGCTCCTGACTGGGCTAATGTAGGGTCACTCTTGGGTCACCTTGCTTATGATAAAACAGATGGAGGGAAGGATGATTTTGTTGATATGCTTCCTCTCGAGAATGCCTCGGATCATGATAGGTCCTCACCCAGGCAAGGGTTGTTCACTCCCACTTTGGATATTTCAAAACCGGGGTTGGTAAGGAGTTCACCTGCTGTTATGCAAGCCAAGAGCTCAAAGTCACAACTTGTAGTACTGCTCTTATGGTTGTACCATCTTCGCTGTGTCCTACCTCTCCTCGGAGGGCTAAATCACCTGGGGATACTAAAGCACCAATTAAGACTCCTATTGATGGTCATCATCTGGAGGTCTCTGCTATTCTGATTGTACCATCTCTGTCGCGTCATACCTCCCCTCGGAAGGCTAAATCTCTTGGGGATGTAAAGACACTACTCCCCGATCATGAGACGTTGGTCCTGCAAAATCACTTTTTCTCTCTTGATGGTTTGGAAACTACATAACTGGGAGGTGATCCTCATATTGGTGTGTCAATTATTCCGATTGTCGTTGTTAAATTTAATTCTGACCAAATCACTGTTGAAAATCGGGTCGTCTCTGAATTTTGTGTTGATCCTAATGAAATGGAGGAGCATGCTAGTGATACTGGGGAGGAAATAGTTCGCACTAAAAGAAAACCAGGGAGACCACCTAAGGGGACTGGTAAATCCAAAAAAACTGCTAAGGTAGTTCTCTCTACAACGTCACAATGAAGGTCTCTTCATTTTTTTGGAATGTTAGAGGACTGGGAAACCATAAAACTATGGAGATGTTGATTAGTTTACTTAAACTACATAAATCCCTCATGGTTTTTCTTACTGAACCTATGATGTCGTACACTGATTCTTTCAATATCCTTTTCAAATTTGTTAATATGCATTTGGTGGCTACGTCTCCTATTGTTAATAAAACTGCTAAGCTTTGGTGCTTGCTGGTTCCTTGTCCAAAATTTCCTTGTTAATGATCAATTTATTTCTGTAACTTGCCTTCTGCATGATAAATGCTTTAGCTTTACAGGTGTTTATGGTGTTAACACATACTTGGTTAGACGATTTTTGTGGAGTGATCTTAGTTTCTTCACAGGGCCTTGGTGTATTATGGAAGATATTAAAGTTGTGCTCTTGACAGATGACTGCAAAGGGAGGGGTGACTCCTAATCAAGTCTCTTGTAATGAATTCCATGATTGGATTAATACCAATGATCTTTCTTGTATGCCTTTTACTGGATCTTGTTATACTTGGTGAAACGGAAGGAGAGGGTTGCATAGAATTCATAGAAGACTGGATAGGGCTTTATGTAATGGAGTGTGTCTGGATGAATGAGATTCTTGTACTTATCAAGTTCTTGTTAAAAATTGTTCTGATCATTCTCCTATTCTTGCTAGTCTTGCTAGTAATTATTTAAGGAAGATTAACAATTTTCGTTTATTTTCTATGTGGCTTCAAGATACTTCATGTATGAAGTTTATTCATGATTCTTGGGCTAATAAGGTTGTTGGTTGTCCTATGTTTATTTTGCAATATAAGTTAAAAAGGTTGAAAATTGAGTTCCGAGACTGAAATAAAAATTCTTTTGGTAATGTTCATAATGCAGTTCTTCTTAAGCAGGATCTCCTCCTTGGTATTCAACAAAACTTAGAAACTACTAGTTTGTCTGATATCGATGGGCTTCTCTGTCAAGAAAAGATTGTTAAGGAGGAGCTTGATCATGCTCTTCACTATCAATATTTGTTTTGGAAAGAAAGGAATAAGATGTTATGGTTTAAAGATGGGGATCGTAATACTGTTTTCCATGTTGTGGTCAATAGGAGAAATAATTCTAGTAGGATTCATCGTCTACGGATTGTTAATGAGGTTATTGAGGATCCTAAACTCATTGAGATCATATTTAGGACTTTTATAAAATTATTTAGAGTCTATTACTAATGTTCTGGATACAAGGAATATGGAAGATTTTATTGGTACTTGTGTTCCTGAGCTAGTTACCTCTGAGGAGAATATGATGTTGATTAAATGTCCTGATTTTTTAGAAATCAAGAATGCTATTTTTAATCTTAATGGTAATAGTGTTCCTGGTCTTGATGGTTTTGGTGGTGTTTTTTTATCATTCTTGATGGAAAATTATTGGGATAGATGTTTGCAACGTTGTTCAACAGTTTTTTAAACAAAATTGGGTTCTCCTTGAAATGAATAGTAATGTGGTATCTCTTATTCCTAAGATTCAAAGATTACAGGTCAATTGTTATTTCTAATTTCAAATTTTAAGATTATTTCCAAGATACTGATGGATAGGCTTGCACTTGTGGCTTCTAGAATAATTTCTCTTAATCATTATGGGTTTGTGTAGGGTAGACATATTTAGGATTGCATTGGTAGTGCTTCTGAAGCTATTAACATGCTTTCTAAAAAGGTTAGAGGAGGTAATGTGGCTTACAAAGTTGATATTCATAAAGCCTTTGACACTCTGAGTTGGAAGTTCATATTATCAGTTTTCACACGCTTTGGTTTTCACCCCTTGTGTGTCGGTAGGATTAGTACAATTCTCAGTTCAACTATGCTTTTTATCAAAATAAATGGTAGTTTGGTGGGTTTTTTCCCTTGCATTTGAGGTGTCAGATAAGGTGATCCTTTGTCTCCTTTACTTCTCTGTCTGGCAGAGGAAGTTCTAGTAGAGGTATCTCTAAGCTTGTGAATGATAAGAAAATTCTACATATGGCTAGTCCGCAAGATTATCTCACTCACTCTCTCATATTTTATATGCTGATGACATATTTGTTTTTTGTAGGGTTGAGTTTATTTTATATCCCTTTTTCATAATATCACCACTCCAAATAAATTTCGACACCACTGCTCAACTTGCTTAAGAAGTGAAACAAACCATTTAAACATATTAAAGCTATAAACTAGAAATCCAGTAATCACCGTATTAACCAATTGAATCACACCCATTATTCTAAAAGATTTACCTTTCCAATATGCTAGCTTCAATTTGACTTTATCAGCCAAATGTTGAAGAAATCGAAACTTTAGAGCACCAACAAAGATAGGCATTCCTAAATAATTTAAAGGCAAACAACCATGACTACAAGAAATAATACGTTGAATTTTGGTGACAAATCTTGCAAAACTATCCATGGTGAAAAAACTACTCTTAGAATTATTAACATATTGACTAGAAAAATCACCATATGTTTTAAGAAAAATACTCAAATTTCTAAAATATTTTATTATGTTGGTTGTTTCACTCTTAAATCGGCTAGAACTTTTTTTTTCTTAGAACCAGAAGTTCCCTGTGGTTAGGGTAAATTCATTTGGTCTTCATCTATTCCACCTTCCAAAACTCTAGTACTCTGGAAAGTTTTTCATGGGCGGCTTCCTACAGATCATCATATTTAGAATAAAGGTTTGCATATATGTCCTATGTGTACACTTTGTGGAAAGCACGAGGAATCTATTCATCATTTATTTTTTTGAATGTTCTAATGCTTTGCATATTTAGAGTTGGGTTCGACAGATTTTTCTTACTTCTCTTTTCTCTAATAAGGATGATATTCTTTGTTTTATTAAGAGTGATGGTAGTCCTTTAGTTAAATTGATTAAACTTGTTGTGATAACTTTTTCTATTTGGATGATATAGCGTATGAGGAATTATGCTAGATTTCATGATAAGATTGATGTTTCTAGGGCTATTTCGGTAATTAAGGATTTAACTTGTCTAGTGGAAAATTCGTCTAAAGCTTCAATGAAGAATGATATTTTAGATTTCAACGTGATTAAGTTTTTTGGTATTAATACTCGTACTGGTAAGTTCTTCGTCCTTTTCCTGTTAGATGGGAGTTCCCTTCACCAGGCTGGGTTAAAATTAACATTGATGGGGCTACTAGGGGATATCCTGGTGGGTTTTTGACCATCATGGGTTTATTTTTATTTTTTTTTTTACTAAAATGGGGTCCGTTTAAAAAAAATTACAAATTTAGGCAAATCGTGCCAATTCGGCATGACTTCATATGCACAAATCGTCCCAATTAGGCACGACTTCTGCCATGTCATACTGAAGTCGTGCCAACTTGGCACGACTTCTGCCCTATCATACTAAAGTCGTGCCAACTTGGTACGACTTCTGCCACATCATAATTTTTTTTTTTTAATTTTATTGTTTATATATTGGGTAGTAAGTTATATAATGTTAAAAATTAATTTGATACATGATGTAGCAAACAAGTCAAATCACAAATCACAGATAATTTAAAAATAATTATATATATTTTAAATAAGTTAAATAATATAAATAGTTTGACTAATGTAGCAAATCACAAATAACAAAATTATAAACAAATCATAAATTATTATTATTTTTGTCTAAACTAATAATTATTTTTATCACAAATCAAATAATACATTTTTCGTAAACCTGTTTATTCTTTTAAATGCCATTTATATTAAAATATAAAAAGGTATAAGTACTATAATTATTTTCAAATGATT
>Ga0123342_1006580_pt1 | contig 15999 bp, 15 predicted proteins | sample Turbeawhitnodule_FD_89960 | JGI IMG/M metagenome (GOLD analysis project Ga0123342, IMG submission 89960) | Root nodule microbial communities of legume samples collected from Mexico - Turtle bean Mexico white nodule | ecosystem: Host-associated > Plants > Roots > Nodule | place: Mexico: Nepantla... | reverse complement strand
TATGTTTCCCTCTAAGCACCTTTCTAAACAATATTCTTTATTATTTAAAACTTGGCCTTGCCCCTCATGGGATGGACTTGGGCTCTTTGGGCTTTGGCCTTCTTGGGCTTGGGCTTGGGCTTTGGGCTTGGGCCTCATCTTTATGTTATGTCTTCTTTTAATTTTGAGAATACTAGAAGGAAGAACTTTAGATGTGAAGGCGAATGACCTCTTCCTTCATCAATAAAAGCCTCCTTTACTTGATTCTCATCACTTTGTTTTGTGCTTTTCTTGTTTGTCATCTATTTAAAGTTTTGTAACATTCTTTTCCTTCAAATTTGGTTTAGCCTTTCTTGTTTTAAGCTTTTCTTGTTTGTCTTTTCTTCTTTCCTCAAGTTTTGTGGTGAATTATCTTTGACCAAGTGTGGATGCTTTGTCCTTTTTCACTTGAGAGTTGTTCATACCACAAGAAAGACTTTGGTTAAGGGAAGAAACTTTTCTTTGAGTGATTGAGTGTTTTTATTTTCTTTTGCCGCAAGCATTACTTGTTTCTAACTTCTTTTCTTAACTTGTTTGTTGTGTTTCTTGTTTGCTAGTTGTGATGGCTCATATTTCAAGTGGTGCATCTTCGAAACCGTAATCCTATTACAAAGCCCACCTTTTGGGATAAATTGTGGAGGTCCAAAGGCAACTTGTCCACAAAGAAGAAAAACTTAGCCAATTTGCAAAAAGATTGCAAAGACTAGAAGAAGCTCATGTAAGGCAAAATAAAAAAGATGAGGACGAACGAAGATTGCACACTTTTGCCAAAAGGCACCATCAACACCAACCACAACCATCACATTCTTTCGCTTTTGTAAAGTTACCTAGTTTTAGTGGGTCCAATGACCTTTCTTTGTATTTAGATTGGGAAGCTAAGGTTGAACATCTTTTTCATGTTTATAAGGTCACCGAGGACCAAAAGGTTAGGTTAGCTTCCTTATTTTTCTTAGACTATGTCAACCAATGGTGGCACAAACTTGTAATGGACATTGGGCTAAACAAGAGGCCAACTGTGGTCTCTTGGTATAATTTAAAAGGATGCATGCGCGTGAGGTTCCAACGGCTTCATCAAGGACATAGGATGGTAGATGAATATTTTCAAGACTTAGAAACCACTTTGACTAAAATGAATATGCATGATAATGAAGAGTTAAAGATAGCTAGGTTTGTAAGTGGTTTAAGAAGAGAAATTAAAGATATTGTAGAATTATATGAGTATTCTTCTTTAAAGAAAGTGGTTCACCTAGCCATCAAGGTAGAATCACATTTTTTGAAGAAAACAACTTTCCAAAATACTCATAATGATGGTTTCTACACATCTTCAGGGAAGGATGCACACAAAATTTCTACACAAACTTCTCCTTCCAATTTTTCAAGAACACAGTTTCTAAAATTAATCCTTCTACCTCTACACCTAAGTCACCCACCAAAACTTCAAGAACAAAATGTTTTAAATGTTTAAGTTTTGGGCACATCACTGCAACTTGTCCAAATAAAAGAACCATCATGTTAAAATAGGTAAATCAAGACCACCGTCAAACAAAAACCAAAAGAGAAAATGAAAGAGAAAAAGAAGGACATGTTACCATGGGTCTCATCTCTTCACCTCAAAGGTGTTTTTCTTCCTTTTCTTTTTCATTCCCAAATAATTCTAAATACTTGACATCTTTGCTAAAGAAGTTTAGGGATGATTTTTAACAACCTCCCAAAGGTTCTACCTTTCTAAGAGGATTTTCACAAGTACATCATCTCTTCCCTAAACATTCTCTACAAACATGGCCTGTATCTAGAATTCACCCATGTGAACTCCCCACGCTTAAAAATTCTAAGTCAACTTTGTCTTTCTATTCTTGCACTCTCTTATATACTCGCAAACTGACTTTGTTACATGCAGGAGTTCTAAATTCGAGCTCGAATTCTCTCCAACTTGGGGGGCATGATACGACCTAAATCCACACGAAGATGACCAAGAATGCCAACTATGAAGGGTCATCTCAACAATCAAAGGAAGACCTCATCAGTAGGAGGAATGGACAAGGACCGGAACACCTAAAGTTCTTCCTACTAGTCTTCTTAAATATTTAGAAAATGTTGAAAATAATTTGGGCTCAAATGAGGGGTCCAAATAGTATAAATAAGCTAGAATAAAGTGCCTTTAGCATAGTAGGGGGTGTGGGTAGCATTCTAGCTTGTTTCTAGCCCATTTGAAGGCATTTTGACCTAGTTTCTAGAAGGATAATCCTAGACGGGTTTGACTATGTCAAACCCTATGGCTGCTCACTTTTTTCCCTTTTTCCATTCTACCCTCTTTTCTTCTTTTCCAAGGCTCTTAAATATATAAATAGGGAGGCCTACCTCATGTATTGAAAATGTTGAATGAAGATTAAAGTTACTATACACAAATTGTGAGCATTGTCTCTCTAAACCATTGGTCTTATCTTGTGAGTGTTGTGAGCTCTTAAGTGGCGGCATCTACACTTATCTTGGATTCAATTCACCATCCAAGTGGCGTGATCATTCACAACTCCACCATCTCCTAAGTTTCCTTTCACTCATCTTTTCCATTTCATATACATTCCTATTTTCAATTCCAAAATATGTCTTGTTCTTGTTCTTATTCTTGAATTTCATTTCGGTTCATGTTCTTGCACTCCTAGTGTTTGATGAAATTCCTCACCTACTTTTTCATTCATATTCACTTTTAATTGTGTTTTTCCTTTGGCCTTATGGAAATGAACCTTCACATCTACTTAACACTTGTTAAGTTAATGTCCAGTGGGAATTTTTCTTAGGCTTCTCACCTATAATTGTTCAAAAATCTAAATCTAAGTAAAGTGTCACTAATCAAATGAATAATCCTAAAATCAACTCACATTATAAAGCTTCACACCAACGACGAGGCTCTAATGGTCCACGCCTTTGGACGGGGAATTTTGTCAGGGTCGTTCAGTGATTCTTTGATAAGGAATCGGGTAAAGACGTTTAGCGAAATTCGGCGACGAGCTGTTGCCCACATCGATACCGAGGAAGAAATGACGGTAAAACGTGGGAGCAATGGGCCGACCAAGTCTCGTGAGGGCAGTCGTGCCCAACCCATGAAAGTACATGAAGCCGCGATAGAGAAAAGATCATCGGCCCGGAGTGCACCCTATGAATCAAAAAAGCACCAGACTAGGTCGAGAACAAAGGGCAACCTGCCCTATCGAAACATGTTCAAGATGAATTACAAGGAGTTGATCACCATCCCAGGCGAGGGTGACAAGTTAAAGTTCCCCCCAAAGACTAACAGAAATTTGGGGCCAATTAAGGATACCTGGTTTGAGTTCCACAAGGCGTTTGGGCATAGTGTGGAGAATTGCATAGCCCTTGGATACCAGTTGGTTGAGCTGGTGAGGGACGACTTCCTGAAGGAGTATCTAGAGGGAGATCATGAAGGCTCAAAGGAGGTGACGCCAATAGAGGATTAGAAGCATGAGGTGTCAGTCCACGACGAAGTCAACACAATCTTTAAGGGATTTTCAGGAGGGGGATGCACCGCCTCCCAACGAAAGAAGTATGCTAGAGAAGTGATGGCAGTAGAAGCCCAAGAACCTGACCAGTCGGTCGAGCCGACCTCTACTTTACTAAAGCTGATTTGCGAGATGTGGTCCCACACGATAATGACCCAGTAGTGATCTCGGTGGTCACAGTAGGAAGAAAGGTGCACCGAATCCTCATCGACCTAGGGAGCTCGACCGATGTGATGTTTTGGTCAACCTTCAACAAGTTACAGTTGTCGCTAGAGAAACTAAGACCATACGACGACTGTCTTTATGGTTTCGTTGGAGACCAGGTAGAGGTAAGGGGGCATGTGGAGTTAAGGACGACTTTCACAGACGACACCTCATCTCGTACCATCAATATCAGGTACCTCGTCGTTAACGCTCCTTCAGCTTACAACATTCTCTTGGGCAGACCTGCCCTAAATAGGTTAGGAGCAGTGGCCTCGACGAGGCACATGAAGGTGAAGTTGCCCTCCCTCAGAGGAGGGATAATTACCATCAAATTCGACCAAAAGACGGCGAAGAAATGCTACGAGAATAGCCTAAAAAGGAAAAAAGGAGTATGCGTGATCACTGCCCAGCCTCAAGAAGTGGAAGAAGCCACTTGCGTGGAGACCACCAAAGAGAGACGACTTGAACCTGCCGGTGAGGTTCAGGAAAAAGAGATCGGAGGAAAGAAGTTCAAGTTTGGCAAGTCCCTAAGCCAAGAAATGTAGAACTAGATCGCCGAAGTCATAGCACGACATCTGAACGCCTTTGTTTGGTCTGCCTCAGACATGCCCGACATCGACCCTGACTTTCTGTGTCATCGACTCACGATGGATCCAAAGGTCAGGTGTTGATTTCACGGATTTGAACAAGGCTTGTCCAAAGGATTCATATTCGCTGCCCAACATCGACGCCTTAGTGGATAGCGCATTAGGCTGCCGACTTCTCAGCTTTCTGGATGTCTTCTCGGGGTATAACCAAATCCGTATGCACCCCCGAGATGAATGCAATACGACATTCATGACAAAACTCTCTAGCTACTGCTATAAGGTGATGCTCTTCGGGTTTAAGAACATTGGCGCAACATACTAGAGGCTGATGGATAGGATCCTTGCCCCCTTGATCGGGCGGAATGTGCAGGCGTATGTGGATGACATGGTCGTCACCTCCAAGGAGAAAGACCAACACATTGTTGATTTAGAAGAGCTATTCACCACAATAGCTAAGTACAATTTGAAGCTTAATCCTGAAAAGTGCGTGTTCGGGGTGGAAGTAGGGAAATTCTTGGGGTTTCTCCTCACAGAGTGGGGAATAGAAGCAAACCCCGAGAAGTGTGCGGTGATCATTACAATGAGGAGCCTGACCTCGGTGAATGAGGTACAACAGCTAATTGAACGAATGGTCGCCCTGTCCCGGTTTGTATCAGTTGGAGGGGACCGGGGGCATCTTTACTTTCAGTGCTTAAAGAGGAACAATCTTTTCGTATGGACCAACGAGTGCAAAGAGGCGTTCCTCAAGCTAAAGGAGTACCTGGCCAGCCTGCCTGTTCTGTGCAAACCGTTGCTAGGTGTTGCCCTTCGTCTTTACTTCGCAGTCACAGATCGAGCGATCAGCTCGGTCATAGTACAAGAGCAGGATTACGTCTAGAGGCCCGTGTATTTTGTTAGCAAAGTGTTGCAGGGGCCCGAAGTGCGCTATCAGGCCATTGAGAAGGCGACCTTAGCAGTGGTATTTGCAGCTCGGAGGCTCTGCCACTACATCCAGAGCTTCACAGTGATTGTGATGACCGACCTTCCCATCCATAAAGTCTTGCAAAAACCTAATGTGGCAGGTCGGATGGTGCACTGGGGGGTCGAACTGTCCGAGTTTTATGTGCAGTATGAGCCCAGAGGACCTATTAAGGGTCAGTCTACGTTGATTTTGCAGTAGAGCTCTCCTCGGCAACCACCCAGCTAGACAGTGGAGACTTCTAATGGGTCCTCTCCGTGGACGGGTCCTCTAACCAGCAAGGCAGTGGAGCTGGTATCATCCTGGAAGGACCAAACGGATTTCTAATCGAGCAGGCCCTGAGGTTCGCTTTCAAAGCCAGTAATAACCAAGTTGAGTACGAAGCCTTGTTGGTAGGAATGCTACTGGCCAAAGAGATGGGCGCTCAAAGTCTATTGGTAAAGAGTGACTCACTGCTGGTGACTGGACAAGTTACGGGCGAGTACCAGGCCAAAGATCCGCAGATGGCCTCATATTTACAATATGTTATGCTCTTGAAAGAGACATTCCCTACGTTCGAGTTATCAAGATCACCTCTTTGTGGCTTTGAGTGTGTGTAATCTCTGATTGATTGCTAGTGGAAAACCCAGCGGTTGTTCTGTGGACTGGATGTAGTTTAGAGGTTGAGTGAACCAGTATAAATTAATGGTGTAATCTCTCTCTCTCTCACTCATTATAAACTGTTTGATTTGATTGTGTTGTTTCTGCTACTATAAACAACCGGTTAAAACGAAGTTTCAACCGTTTGTTTTTCTGCAAATAGTTTCAATTGCTTTGTTTGTTTGGCTTCCTTGATTACTCTTTCTGTGAGTGTTGATAAAACTTCATTCTTATCCAATCTTTGTGAAAATCTTTTGTCAAACAATTCACCACCCCCCCCCCCCCCCTCTTGTTTAGGTCATTAATTCTAACATCTACAAACAAATCGACTCGACTTGGCCAAACGGACCAACTTGGCCAAATCCTAGGATCAGACCAACTCGACTGTCATAACTTCTACAAACGGACTGATTTGGACGAATTATATGATTGGACCAACTCGATCGTTACAGTTTCTACAAACAAACTAACTTGACCGAATCCTAAGATTGAACGAACTCGACTGCCATGACTATTACAATAGGCCGACTTGACCAAATCCTAAGATTGAACGAACTCGACTACCATAACTTTTACAATAGACCGACTTGACCAAATCCTATGATCGAATTAACTCGACCGTCATGGTTTCTACTAATTATTCAACAAATTCAATAAAAAGTAGTAGAAATAGATATTCACTCATCAATGTCATAGATAAAACTTTTTACATATATACAATTCCACCACTTTTTAAGTCAATAAAATTTATATAAATTATATATTTAAAGTATAAGATCTAAAATAGTTCATTTTGAAGAAAAAAATGTATCTTTCCCACTAATTATACTCGCTTATTAAAAAAAATATGCTTTTTGAAAATGGTCTTGGTGTTGTACATTATGTAATGAATTTACACCCCTTACAAAGATGCTAATTTTTTGTACATATAGCCTACATTGACGGTACCTGTCTTTTCTTGCGTACTCTGATTTTATTTTCATGTTGACACTTGTCTGTAAACAAATATTTATCTCCAATTATTGACAATTAATTTAATAATGGCATAGAATAGATAAAGACGAAACAAAGCATACTCTCGGATTCTATCTTTGCTTTGACGAGTTAGATCCTTGAAGAACGCTCCAGCAGCTTCCACGAATTCAACCACGCGTCGCGTTCCCAACGATTCTTCTCCACTTTCTCTCGACGTCACAACACGTTCGTCTTACACACCCACCGCTTCCGGAAACTCATCCATCTATAAATAACTTAATTAACATACTCTGTAAACAACCAAGAAAACACACAAGAAGAAAAAAACAAGACAGCTTTCTATTTGTTTTCTTTAAGATTGTGCAAGATAACAACTATGGCTAGCGACGGCAGCGAGGAGTTCAGGCTAGTGTCACCGGCGATCAGCAACGAGGGGAAGCTACCGCGGAACTTCACTGAGGAGGGGCATGGGGCGAAGAAGAACATATCCCCACCGTTGGAGTGGTACAACCTGCCTCAGGGCACGCAGACCTTGGCGCTGGTTGTGGAGGACATCGACGCGCCTGACCCCTCGGGACCCATTGTGCCTTGGACGCAATGGGTTGTGGTGAACATTCCGGCGACAGTGAAGGGGCTTCCGGAGGGGTTCTCCGGGAAGGAGATGGGTGGGGATTACGCCGGGATCAAGGAAGGGAACAATGACTTGAAGGTGCCGGGTTGGTGTTGCCCTAAGTTGCCCACGCATGGCCACAGAATCCAGTTTAAGCTTTATGCTTTGGATAAAGAAGTTCACCTTGGGAACAAGGTACTATGCAAATTTAGGAATTCTAGAAAAAAAAACACTTATTTCACAAGTTTTTTTGCATTAAATATTTGGATTTCGTGCAATTTTTTTTTTCTTTAAGATTTAGTCCTCTAATTTCTTTAATGACTTTGCCCAGTTTTAACACGTACTATATTTTACTCTAAACATAATTCTCTAACATATTGAATTATTAATATTATTTTAACAATAATTTTATTTCTATTAACATGCTGAATTATATCTGAACTAAACAATTTAATCTGTAAACTTTTAAATGTTGAAAATTTTAAAATAAAATGTTAATTACGTTCATAGCCAATATTTAGTGTAATATATTATTCTAATCCTAATTTTATTTTCTATCAACATATTGAACTATATGCGAACTAAATGTTTTTATTATTATTTTAGAAACTGAAAATAAAATGTGCAATTACAATTTTATAATTGAAGTCGCGTAAAAGTTGAGCTTAATTATGCTCACTTTAGAATTCACTCAGATTTGTTTAAAGTAGTTCATTTTGATTCTCCTTCCTTCGTAATAGTTTTACTCTTTGAGATAAATATTAAAATAAGTATCATTTTCATTTGTTAACTTAATTTTATTTACTCTTTTAATGATAATATGGGATACTTCTACTTCTAAAATCATTCTTAATTAATAAGTTTTAGATGAGATAAGAATTTTAAATAAATTGTAAGTATACTCTTTTTTTTGTTTGGTTTTGTTTGTACCGTCTTAATAATTTTTGGATCCTATTTTTTAATAGGATAAAAGGATTTAGCAAAACTAGTTAGTTTAAGGTGATTTTCTTATAATTGAGTATTGATTTTGCAGGTGACTAAGGAAAAGTTATTGGAAGTTGCCATAGAAGGACATCTTCTAGGAGAAGCAACCTTGATGGCTATAAACTAATTTGTGGGTGAATTGTTTTTAACTAATATATGTAACATTTTCACATATTGCATCAGTGAGATATGCTCGTTTTCCGTGTCTAATTTTTTCAGTTTCATCTCATCTTATGTTTCAAGATAATTATTTTCTTTAAACTTGAGAATTTTAGACCCTTTTTTCGTTTCCTTAAGATTAATAAACAAGCTAGAAACTTTTTATATAACAAACAAATAATATGGAACTTTTAGGATCTTCTTAAAAGGTTATGAATATTGGGAAGAAGAAAAAAATGGGTATATTCTATGAACTCTGGTAATCATAATACGTGTATGTTCTAACAACTTTGCTAGTTTCAAATTTAAATTTCGAATTCTTGTATTTTCCTTCAGTCGTTTAGATTGTTGTACACTTTTTTTTTTTTATAAAAGCTTTTACTGATATTAGGAATCACTATACAATAACTCGACATTTAGATATCATGCATTTAGACTAATATCTTAATTAATAATAATTATTTTTCATTATGTGAAAAAAATTTATTAAAAAAATAAAAAATATTATTAAAAAAATAAAAAAATTTATTAAAAAATAAAAAATATTATTAAAAAAGAAATATAGAAAATTAGATTAAAATTTATATTTTAAAAGAACATTAATATTTATAAATAATTTTAATAACAACCTAAATGAAATAAATGAAAAGCTTATGAAAACGTATTATATTAATATATTCATAAATAATTTATAAAAAATGTAATAACAAAATATATGAAATTTTTTTGTATTATATTAATAAATAAATAAATAAATTTTAAATTAGTTAATTTTTATCAATAATTTTTTTATAATTTTATAAAAATCTAAATGAAAAAGCTTATAACAACGTATTATATTAATAAATAAATTTTAAATTAGTTAATTTATCAGTATATACAATTTTTTTACTATAAATATGAATAATTTTAAATTTAATTTTTTTATAATAAAACAAATATTTTATTGATTACAAAATATTAGTTTCTTATTAGTTTTGCAAGACGTTCGGGTGACCAAAAGTAAGGTCTTGTCGATCCTGTTCGATCTCGAGCAGTTGCACGACCTGGGTGACCATGAAAAAGAAGGGGGCGGTGTCGGTCCTGTCCGATCTCGAGCAGTTGCACGACCTGGGTGACCATGAAAAAGAAGGGGGCGGTGTCGGTCCTGTCCGATCTCGAACAGTTGCACGGTCTCAGTTTCTGAGACTCGACCATGAAAAAGAAGGGGCGGGAAAACCTTACGAACGAACTCAGGCCGGGACTCGCGTACGAAGAGATTTGCTCCCAAAAACATAATTTTCGAGTGGAGCTCAAGGAGTTAATCGTTATCCCAAACATAGCGGCAAGGCTGAAGGTGCCAACAAAGAGGCAAATGGGCACTACATACGCAATTGTTTGGCCTTAGCACACCAACCACACCAACTGGACGAGTTGGTGAAAAGAGGTTTCTTGATGGATTATCTCCAAGAACCGCAGGATGACCAGACGTTGGTAACTGTAGGGGCAGATCAGGGGCACGAGGTGCCTATTCACGGGGAGGTGAACACTATATTTGGGGAATTCTCAGGGGGAGGGTGCACTGTCTCCCAACGAAAGAAGTACGTGCGAGACGTGCTGACGGTGGAGGTACAGCAGGTGGACCAAATCCCCGATGTCGACCTTGCCTTCACAAAGGCCGATCTCCGGGATGTCGTGCCTCATGATAATGACTCGGTGGTAATTTTGCTAGTCACAGCAAGAAGGAGGGTGCACTGTGTCCTCATAGACCGAGGAAGTTCAGCCGACGTGAAGTTCTTGACGACCTTCAACCACTTACAGTTGTCCACGGACCAGTTAAGGCCCTACACCGGATGTTTGTATGATTTTGCAGGGGACCAGGTGGAGGTTTGTGGACACATTGAGTTGAGGACAACGTTCACGGATGGCGCATCTTCGCGCACTACCAACATCAGGTACCTCATTGTTAATGCTCCATAGGCCTATAATATACTATTAGGAAGACCAGCTTTAAATAGGTTGGGAGCAGTTCCCTCCACGAGGCATATGAAGATGAAATTGTCTTCCCTGGAAGGGGCAATGATCACCATCAAATCTGACCAGAAGGTGGTGAAGAGGTGCTATGAAAACAGCCTCAAGGGGGTGTTTTCTATTACTACCAGACCACCAAGAGAAGACGGAGTGACCTGCGTAGAGGTCACCCGAGAAAACCGACCTGAGCCCGCAGGAGGTGTGGTGGAGAGGGAGATCGGTGGGAAGACGTTCAAGCTTGGGCGATCCTTGAGCAAGGAGTCACAGGATCAGGTTGTCGAGGTCATAACACGACACCTTGACGCGTTCGCGTGGACCGCCGCTGACATGTCCGGTATAGACCCTGATTTCCTGTGGCATCGTCTCACCATGGACCCCAAGGTCCGACCTGTGCGCCAGAGAAGGCGAAAATTCAACAAAGAAAAGCGTTAGGTCATACGAGAAGAGACGAAGAAGCTACTGAAGGCTAGCCACATCAGGAAAATCCAGTACCCCGAGTGGTTAGCCAACGTGGTACTAGTAAAAAAGGCCAACGGAAAATGAAGGATGTGTGTTGATTTCACGGACCTCAACAAGACCTGTCCAAAGGATTCTTACCCGCTGCCCAGTATTGATGCTTTGGTGGACAGTGCCTCTGGATGCAGGTTACTCAACTTCCTGGAAGTCTTTTCTGGTCACAACCAGATCATGATGCACCCCAGGGACGAATGCAAGACCGCATTCATGACGGAACTGTCTTGCTATTGCTATAAGGCCATGCCCTTTGGGCTAAAGAACGCATCGGCCACCTACCAACGACTGATGGATAGAGTGTTAGCGCCCATGTTAGGGCGGAATGTCCAAGCATATGTAGATGACATGGTGGTCACCTCCCAGCAGAAGGAGCAACATGTAGCTAACTTGGAAGAGCTATTCACCACGATAGCGAAGTACAGGCTAAAGCTGAACTTGGAGAAGTGCGTGTTCGGGGTGGAGGCAGGTAAGTTCTTGGGTTTCCTACTCACTGAACGAGGAATAGAGGCAAATCCCGAGAAGTGCGCTGCCATAATAGCTATGAGAAGCCCAATCTCAGTGAAAGAAGTACAGCAGTTGGCAGGACGCATGGCCGCTCTGTTTAGGTTCGTATCGGCAGGGGGAAACAAGGGACACCCCTATTTCCAGTCCCTGAAGAGGAACAACAGGTTCGTTTGGACCCGTGAGTGCGAGGAGGCATTTGTAAAATTGAAGGAGTACTTGGCCAGTCCACTGGTGTTGTGCAAGTCAAAGCTAGGTACCCCACTCCACTTATACTTCGCAGTTATAGAGAAGGCGATTAGTTCGGTCCTATTGCAGGAGCAAGACCAGGTGCAAAGGCCAATCTATTTCATCAGCAAGGTATTGCAGGGGCCAGAGGTGAGATACCAGGCCTTAGAGAAAGTAGCCTTAGCAGTGGTATTCTCAGCGAGAAGACTTTGTCACTACTTCTAGAGCTTTACTGTGATAGTAATGACAGACCTTCCAATCCGCAAGGTCCTGCAAAAGCCAGATGTAGCAGGCAGAATGGCACGATCGGCGGTGGAACTGTCTGAATTTGACATACACTACGAATCTAGAGGCCCCGTCAAGGGCCATATCTATGCTGACTTCGTAGTGGAACTCTCCTCGGCAGCCACACACCAAGAAGGGTCAGGTTTCAGGTGGGTGCTCTTTGTAGATGGTTCCTCAAACCAACAAGGTAGTGGAGCTGGTGTTATCTTGGAAGGACCATATGGGTTGCTGATTGAGCAGACCCTGCGGTTCGCTTTCAAGGCCAGCAACAACCAAGTAGAGTATGAGGCCCTGATCGCGAGAATGTTGTTGGCTAAGGAGATGGGAGCGAAGGGGTTGTTGGCAAAGAGTGACTCTTTGTTAGTTACAGGCCAAGTCACGAGGGAATACCAAGCTAAAGACCCTCAGATGGCCACATACCTGGAATATGTCCAGGTCCTGAAGGAGTCGTTCGAAGTGTTTTAGTTAGTCCACGTGCCCAGAGAACAGAATGCCTGAGCTGACTTGCTTGCAAAGCTCGCCAGTTCGGGCAAGGGGGGCAAGCAGAGGACGATGATTCAAGAGACCCTGAAGACACCCCGAACTACCACGGACAATGTGGCAGAAATTCAACAGGTTATCACATCGGAAGGGACGAGGAGGAGTCATCGGTCGCTAACGCAAGAGACAGTGAAAACACTCAGAATAAGCAAGTACCTAGTTGCTGGGGAAATAGCGCCGCAAGTTTACCAGGTTGAATCAGGAGAAACCTGGATGACGGTCTACCAGCGCTACTTAGCCGATGAAGTACTCCCGTTAGAACTCGTAGAAGCTCGAAAAATCAAGAAAAATTTGAGCAAGTACACCCTGATCGATGGGAAACTGTTCAGGCACGGATTCACCCATTCTATATTGGTATGCGTAGACGGTGAACAATGCACGCGCATCATGGCAGAACTACATGAAGGGATATGCGGTAGCCACATCGGTGGCCGATCTCTCTCGTCAAAGGCCATTCGTGCAGGGTATTACTGGACTACCATGAGGGAAGATTGCACGAGATACACCCAGCGGTGCAAGCAGTGCCAACAACATGTTGATAAGCACAAGGCGCCCCAGAGGAGTTGAGATCGATATACAGCCCATGGCCATTTCATACCTGGGGAATCGATATTCTGGGGCCTTTCCATTTGGCAGTACGACAGATGAAGTACCTTGTGGTTGCCATAGAGTATTTCACGAAGTGGATCGAGGCTGAGCCAGTGGCATAGATCACAGCCTATAAAATCCAGCACTTCGTGTGGAAAAATATAGTGTGCCGCTTCGGAATCCCGAAGAGGTTGGTATCTGATAATGGTACCCAATTTGCAAGGCAGCAATTGGGCAAACTATGTATAGAGCTGGGTGTGAAACAGGTGTTCGCATCAGTAGAACACCCCCAGACGAACAGACAGGTCAAGTCGGCCAACCGAGTTCTGCTCAGAGGTTTGAAGAGAAGGCTAGACAAAGCCAAGGGGACCTGGGCGGAAGAAGTTCCTAGAATCGTGTGGGCCTACCACACTACTCCCCAATCCACAACCAGGGAAACACCCTTCAGCTTGGTGTATGGTTCAGACGCAATGATTCTAGTGGAAATCCAGGAGAACTCACCGCGTTTCCAGAATTTCGTGGTCAGAGTCCAACGAAGAGAGAAAGGTGAACCTGGACCTACTGGATGAAGTGAGGGAGGAAGCAAGGATTAAGGCTGAAGCCTTGAAAAGGAGGGTGGAGTACAAGTACAACTCCAAGCTGAAACCTCAGCAGTTCCAGGTTGCTGACCTGGTAATGCGGAAGGCCCACCCGTACCAGTTAGAAAACAAGCTATCTCCCAAGTGGACCGGTCCTTTCAGAGTAACGGAGGCCCTTGGGAATGGAGCATACAAGCTCGAAACATTAGAGGGTAGCGCAATCCCTCGTACCTGGAACGCGACCAACCTGAAGTTTTATTTTAGTTAATTTTAACATTGTACATGTTTAAGGGGGCATTCTTTTTCCCTCATAAGGGTTTTTTAACGAGGTCACCCGAATCAAATTCCAGTTATTCAGTTAAGAAATGTGCATTGCAGTTAAATGAACCTCTCCTTTGTAGTGATTAAGCCAAGAGCGGAAGTAGTATGGTTCCTCAGCGAACCTCCCTCTTGGATGAGTTCACCAAGGGCGAGAATAGTATGGTTCGGCAGTTAAATGAACCTCTCCCTTGAAGTGATACGCGGAGAGTAGAGGTAGTTTGGTTCTCGCAATAAACCTCTCTCGTGTAAGCTCACCAAGGGGAAGAACAATATGGTTCACCGGTGAAATGAACCTCCTCCTTGAAGTAATGCGTCTAGGATGGGAATAGTACGGTTCAATCACGAACCTCCCTCTTACGCAAGATTACCAAGGCTGGGAATAACATGGTTCAAACGTTGAAACTTGTCCCTTGACTTTGTACAACAAGGATGAGGTCGGTAAGAGCCGTTCACCCAAGTAAGCGACACCAAGATGGGAGAAGTGTGATTCCATAGGGAACCTCCCTCTTCCGTATTAACTCCAGGGTCGAACAGCATGGCTCACCAGTCAAGTTCACCCTTACCTTCATGATGCAGGATCGAGGTCGGGAGGATACGCTTCTCCCCTATTCATAAACCAAAGACAAGAACAGGTGTGGTTCACCCATGCTATTAGTGGGATATTCCCGTCGATCCAAGGAATGTAGGGATGAGATCAACAAATTGCCCTACTTCGCAAGAAAAAGATCAAGAACAGAAAAAGGGATTTATCCTCGAACCCAGGATAGGCCAGTCAAGAGATCCGCGCACACAAGTATAAAGTCAAAGCGTGCTATCTAAAGGGCAACCTAGGTCGGAAGACGTTGTTAGTTGAAGTCAATGCAAACAAGGGCAAAAGGACGCAAATCAAAGCAAATGAAACAGGCAATTAAACAGAAGATAACTACTTATAGGATATATGTACAAAGCACTAGAAATGGCAGATTGTTCTTCAAATAAGACAATTACAGATAGTTACTCTGAGCACGAGTTTCCCGTCAACGACACATTTGGACTCATCGAAAGGGGTAAGATCCACCACAAGATGCACACAGGCAAACTGAGCAATGGCGTCCGGAAAACCCTCACCATAAGCGTCAGCGACATCATTTGTGAGCTCCTCCTTTGTCTTTTTGAAGGACTCGATTTTCTCAGCCAGCTCACCCTCAACTTGTTCCAGCAAGACCTCGCGCTGAGTCCCCCTTTCCTCCAGCTTTGCCATCTTCCCCTTCATGTCTGCCACCAGCTCCTCTAGCTCAATCACGTTAGTACGAAGGGGCAAGATCTTCGCCTCTAGCTGGACCGCCTCCTGACTCTTATCTTGAAGATCTTTCTTGGCATCTTTCTCAGCTTGGCGAAGGCTTCCCAGCTCAACATACATTGCAGTCTTGCGATTGGCAAAGGTCTTGGCCTGGGTGGACATCTCTTTCTCAAGCTTCGCCATCCTAGCCTTGAGATCTTCGATCTCTTGGGCCCTATTCAGCGCAAGGTTGGATGCGACCATGAAGTCCCCTAGGCCGTCAAACACGCAATCCTGAGTGAAGTTGCCACTCAAGCTGTCCACCACCTCCTTGTCTTGGAAGCGGTTGAAAAGTCGTTGGAGCAGCAAGGGAAGCTGCGAGGTGGAGGGCGTCTCTTGGCCTTCGGGGGTGTACCGCCCTGGTGGTCGGGTGTGATGACGTGGCACCCTGTTACAGTGTAGGCGTGTTGATAAGGCGCCAGGTTGACAGTTGGGAAGGAAGTCGGGAGGCACGTATAGTCGCCGATAGTT
>Ga0123342_1006579_pt1 | contig 15999 bp, 13 predicted proteins | sample Turbeawhitnodule_FD_89960 | JGI IMG/M metagenome (GOLD analysis project Ga0123342, IMG submission 89960) | Root nodule microbial communities of legume samples collected from Mexico - Turtle bean Mexico white nodule | ecosystem: Host-associated > Plants > Roots > Nodule | place: Mexico: Nepantla... | reverse complement strand
TTCTGTTCTTTTGCAGGTTCTTGAGGTGGATCGCGGTGAAGGACGGAGGTTGACGCGGCGCACACGTCGATCCAAGTTTGACGAGGCAAAGCTCCAACGTTTTGGTCAACAGGCAGGATCAATATTTGATTGACGTATCTGCTAACTCACTACAAGGAAAAATGTTCTAACAGTGGTTATTTAGCGGAGGTTAATATAACCCTAGGAATTGATTTAATTAATGGAGTTTCTTTTAACCTTCGTTAAGTTCCAAAATGTTTATTATAAAACCTCAGCAAAATAATATAGATCTTTGTAACCTTAGTTAAATTGCAAAGGTTTATTTTAAACCTCAGTAAAATAACGGAGGTTTTTTAACCTTCTTTAAATTCCAAAGGTTTATTTTAATGTGTGTGTGTGTTCTTAAATTACATACAGACATCGAAAGTTAATAATGGCAGAGGCTTTTGTAGGTTTCTTGATACTTTGGAGTTGTTTGAAAGAGCAAGAAGTGGTTAAGAAGTCATATGCTAAGCAAGGTCAAAGAAAAACCTTTGCCCAAGCCTTAGACAATACTTGTGACATCCCATTTTCCCAGCTACCTACACCTTGTATCAAGAGAGACATGGTTGTTTTCCGAGTTGAGGAGGAAGATTACTTGACGGGTCTTGACGATTGCAAGAATCACCTACATGGGGGGATTATTTTATCTAAGGGTGATAAACCCCTCACACACCTTGATTTAACCAAAAAACTGCAGCTTGTGTGGAAAACTCTCAGACCATGGAAAGTTATACCTCTTGGAAAGGGCTTCTATGAGTTTAAGTTTTCTTCTTTAGAAGACATGAGGTGCGTTCTCGGGGTTGGCTCATGGCAATTATCTCATGGCTTATTGAGACTGTTTTCCTGGCAAAAGATTTTGTCCTATCTACTATGAAAAGCACTAAAACTCAGGTTTGGGTTTGAATTTACAATTTTCCTTTAGAATATTGGAGACCGATGGCTATATTCTCTATTACTAGATGAATTGGTACCCCTTTGTCTTTTGATGATCGTACTATGAAAAAATAGGGTTTTTTTTTTGCTAGAATGCTTGTTGATATTGATCTTTTATCCTCTTTTCCTAATCAACTCTTGGTTGAACCTTCAAGGTTTTCTTTTATAGATGATGTGGAATATGAGTGAGTCATTTTATTTTGCTCTCATTGTAAGATGATTGGGCATAATCTTGCTTAATGTCATGTGTTTCATGCTCATAATCCTATTGTTAGTCCTCAACTAAAGTCTTCTCAAACCAAGAAAATTACTAAAGATAACAGAGAGCAGGGGAAATTTGTGGGGGATCTAGTGGTTCCTAAACAACATAAAAAGTATAAGAAGACTATGGAAGTGATTGCTCAACATAATAAGATCTTTGATAACTTTGTTGGTAATTAGATAACTATAGTTTCTAGTGGCACTAAAGTTGGGACAACTTGTTTCAGATAAAACAGATGGAGGGGAGGATATATATGCTGCCATGATCTCCCTTGCTTTTCTGTCTTGCAGAGGAGGTTCTAAGTAGAGGCATTTATAAGCATGTGAATGATAAGAGGATTCTGCATATGGCTAGCCCTAAAAGTTATATCACTCATTCTCAGATTTTATATGTTGATGATATATTTGTTTTTTATAGGGTTGATAATAAATCTCTTAACAATTCTAAAAGTAGCTTGTTCACCATGGATACTTCTGCAAGATTCCTTACAAAAATTCAACGCCATCTTTCTTGCCGTCATGGTCTTTTACCTTTTAACTATTTAGAGGTGCCTATCTTTGTTGGTGCTCCAAGTTGCAAGTTTCTTCAACCTTTGGCTAATAAAGTCAAGCTGAAGCTAGCATCTTGGAAAGTGAAATCTCTTAGCATGATGGGCCAGGTCCAGTTGGTTAATACTGTGGTTATTGGTTTCCTTGCTTATAGTTTTAAGGTGTATAAATGGCTTGTTTCTACTCTTAAGCAAGTTGAGCAGTGGAGCATAAGTTTTATTTGGACTGGTGATATTATGAAGAAAGGAATAGGTACAATTATTTGGGCTAAGATTTGTTCTCCTCTTGAGAATGGAGGTTTGAAGATTAATAACCTTCAACACGAAAATAATGCTTACCTTCTTAAGCTTACTTGGAATTTTACTTATAGTAATAAGCCTTAGTATCTTCTCTTGAAAGCCAAAGTTTTTAAACCTAAGTACCACCTTAGATTGGCTTATAGATCCTCTTCTATTTGGCCTGGAATTAAACAGTTTTATGACACTATTCTTCAACATACCTCTTGGACTGTTGGTATAGGTACTGTTACTAATTTATGGAATGATGGTTCTAGAATCCTGATGGCTACAATTTCCCAATTTTGGAATGGTTATGATTGGATTATTCCCTTGCCTTTACAACAGGTGAATCATTTTTTTGAACATATCATGATTAGGCAGGAACAAGATACTCCTAATTGGATTCTGGAAGACTCTGGTCATTTCACTCTCAAATCTGCTAGGAAATTTTTCTTGGATGCCGGAGTTCCCTGTGGTTGGGGTAAAATCATTTGGTCTCCATATATTCCTCCTTCCAAAACTCTAGTACTTTGGAAAGTTTTGATTTCCTTCATATTCAGACTGCTTTGGTTGTTGAATTTTATGAAGTTATACATGTTATTGAAAAAACTCAAAAGATGGGTCTTACTAGTTTATGGCTTGAATGTGATCCTGCCTTGGTTTGTGTTGCATTTACTGCTAAGACTAATGTTCATTGGATTCTTCGTAATAGGTGGAACACTTGTCTTAATTACTGTGGAAAAATCAGGTTTCAGATTTTTTACGTTTTTCGTGAAGGGATGCATGTGCTGACAAACTTGCTAACTTAGGGTTTATTCATAGAGAACAATTGCATTGGTATAATAGGCTTCCATCTAGTCTTTTCTTAGAATTCTTGATTAATAGGTATATATTACCTATGTATTGCTTTTGTTAGACTTTTTATATATGAGTTTTGGTCTATTCCCCCCATATTTGCTTGTATTTCCTTTTTTTTAAATAATGTTTTTCATGTGGTAGCAGATGATAGTTGTTACTTGAAGTGTCAACCTAGCTGAGATGTCAAGTTTCATAGTGATGCCTAACATGAGAGATTTTATAAAAAAAGAAATTATAGTTTTTATCGTTCAGGGATAGTGCAGGCTTATTAGAAAGCCACTTTATGTTCTTGCTGACCATTACAATAAACTCTTCTTATTTACTCAGTATAGAAACCTCCATTCTTATTATTAGCTTTTATTTATTTTTCAATTTATTTTATAAGATGTTTAGCTTATATAGCTAAGGTACAAGTTTAAGGTAATACTTTTACACCTAATTCCCCTGTTAAGTAAATGTCGTACCATTTGTATTTCTCCTTGATGTTCAGGATGAGTTGTGAGGCATCATTCCATTGTGTTCAGAATTAGTTAGAGTGAGAGTGTAACTTCAAGTGTACTCAGTCGTATATTTTCCATTAACCTAATGTTTTATAATGTTTTATCTTTTAAATGGGAGATAAGTTGTTTTTTTTATAATATTCTTGCTTTTAATTGATCTATTTTTCAAAGTGTTTGGTAGAACATCTTTTAAATCTGGACGAATATCTTGGGAAACAAGTTACATTTGTAGTATCAAGTTTTGAAGAATCAGGCACTGGAAACTACACACTATAGGATGAGTCTATATCGTGAATAGTATAAGAATAAGACAAAAAGATGACGCGAACTCCACATATATGCACCTCTCTTCTTGAATGAGATATTTTACTTGTATTGAGAGTATGCGTTTTTGTGTCCATTAGTATTGTTAATATTAGACCATATTCAATATTGATGATTTTATATGTAACATTGATTATCTGGTTTTATTTTGTACTATAACATGAACAAAACAAGTGATTTAAACAAAAAAAAAACAATGATTATACAAAATAAGTGACAAAAGATTTGAGACAATGATGTATTTTTTTTTAAAATTATCAAGATCAATTGTCTTCCGAATGGACTATGTTCAATCCTATATCGATAATATTTAAAGTTAAATAACTTGTTCCATTTTTCAAATTTTACATTTCTAATTATGATACATATTTATAATTATATTGTGGATAAATGTTAGTGATTTTAATGTAATGTCTTAGTCAGAATCGTTTATTGTGTCTTGCATGTGCATGTGATGCAAGGTGAATTACGACAAAATGATTTTTAATACTTCTAAATGTAGTTCCCATTTCTCCTTGGATTGACTTCTTTACATGGTCTAAATCACTGAATTTTGGCTTTTATCTCTATTCTTGATTGTTTGTAAGATTCACTTTGTGTTTTATTTGAAGAAAAAAAAAGATACAATGGAAGTGTCATCTCGTGCTAAGTGAACTCATTGATCACCCAACAGTTAGTTGTACATAATAAAAAATTTCCCTAAAAGTATTATGCTAATTATTTAGAAAAAAGATAATGATAAATGAACAAAAAAAAAATGTTCATAGTTCTGAAACCTATGGTATTTTATGAAGGTTCTGGAACCTAAGGTATCTTACGAAGGTTTTGAAACCTATGGTATTTTACAGATGTTTTGAAACCTATGATATTTTACGGAGGTTATGAAACCTATGATATTTTACAGAGGTTATGAAACCCATGATATTTTATGGAAGTTATGAAACCTATGATATTTTATGAAGATTTTGAAACCTATGATATTTTACGGAGGATATGGAACCTATGATATTTTATGGAGGTTATGAAACCTATGCTATTTTACAGAGGTTATGAAACCTATGACATTTTATGGAGGTTATGAAACCTATGGTATTTTACAAAGGTTTTAAAACCGAAGGTATTTTACAGAGGTTATGAAACCTATGATATTTTACAGAGGTTATGAAACCTATGGTATTTTACAGAGGTTATGAAACCTATGGTATTTTACAGAGGTTATAAAACCTGTGATATTTTATAGAGGTTATACAACCTATGCTATTTTACGAAGGTTATGAAACTCATGGTATATTACGGAGGTTTTGAAACTCAGGGTATATTACGAAGGTTTTGAAACCCATGGTATTTATGGAGGTTCTTAAACCCATGGTATTTTACAAAGGTTCTTAAACCAATGGTATTTAACAGAGGTTTTGAAAGCGTTTTCCCAGGGTTTAAAAAAACCTCGGGGAACACCCATGGATGGTTTAGTGGGGGAAACTACAACCCTGGGTAAATGACTTAATGAGGTTTTAATGCTTGGTAATGTAAAAATAAAACCTCGTCAAAATCATTTTTTCTTGTAGTGACTGTAGCATAATCTTGGTGGGTTTAATCTCCCATTCACCTATTTTCTTCAACATTTCCAAAGGAATTAAATTTATGCTTGCCCCCAAATCCAGTAAGGCGTTGTCCATAGATAAAGCACCTATAGAGTCTGGAATGCTAAAAATGGGTCCTTGGATTTTAGAGGCAAGCCTTTTTGAATAATGGCACCACAATCAGCCTCTAACTCTATATTTCTCTCTTCAATATAGCTCCTCTTCACTACTAGAAAAATTATTTTTAATAGGGATTATCTTTAGCCTTTCCAGAAGTTTTAATCCTCACTAAGTACATTACCGTGGTTTGTTTTTCCCCTGGAAAATCCAGTGTCATTAACGGATTATCGGCAGTTTTTACTAACCCCTAGAATGACAATTGATTTTTGGCGGTTTTGCAAACACCAATCACTTCCAAGGGTTTTCTGAACCCTTATCACTTCTTCCAAACCCTCATTAATTTTAAATAGATTATAATTTTTGCTATTCACTTTTTTTATATAAAAGGTTTCATGTTAGGCATCACTATGCAGCTTGACATCTTAGTTAGGCTGACACCCCAAATAACAACAATCATATGTCATCACATGAAAAAAGTATTATTAAAAGAAAAAATAAAAAAATACAAAAAACAAATATGGGGGGATTAGACCAAAACTCATATGTTAACAAAAATGATACATAGGTAGTCTAGACCTATTCATAAATAACTCTAAGAATAGACTAGATGGAAGCCTATTATACAAATGAAATGAGTCTCTATGAATAAATCCTAAGTTAGCCAACTTATCCCCACACACATTCCCTTCACGAAAAATATGAGTAACCTTAAAACTAATTTTCCCACAGTAATTAAGACAAGTATTCCATCGATTACGAAGCAATCAAGGAACATTTGTCTTAATAGTAAATGCACCACTAACCAAGGTAGAATTACATTCAAGCCATACATTATTAAGATCCATCTTTTGAGCTTCCTCCATAGCATATATAAATCCATAAAACTCAGCAGCCAAAGCAGTGTGAAGGTCAATAAACGCAGAAAAACCACCAATAAACTCCCCTATACTCCCACGAAAAATACCTCCACAAGTAGCAAGACCAGGATAACCCCAGCCTCACAACAAGCTTAATCTATCATCCAAATAGAAAAGAACAATATGATCGGCAAGGGCGAGAAGGCTCACATTGTTAGAAATGTAGGGCTAAACAAGAAGGGGGTGAATTGTTTTTGAAAGATTTTTGCAAATACTGTATAAGAATGAAAGTAAATGCAGAATTACAGATAAAGCAATCAAATCAACCAAGAAACATAATGTATTTAAACTGATTCCAGAAAAATAATCGGTTGTTTTCGCGAATCAATTGATTGTTCTTACCAGCACTTCAACAAAAACATATTTAAAATCAGAAAGGGAGAAAGAGATTTACACACAATGTTTTTATACTGGTTCACTCATAACTTGATTTACATCCAATCCCAGAAAAAACTCTGGATAATCCACTTTGTAATCAACAACAGATTACAAAAACAAACACACCAAAGAGCCTATCTTGATACCTTCAAGACTACACATCCTCTTTGGTGCACCACCACCACACACTGTTAGAACACCCTCTGACTTGAAATACAAAACACTTTACAGTATTAAAAAGTAAACAGGAATACAAAAATGAATAGAACAAGTTACACCTGATACATGAAGGAAAACACAACTCTTATTTCACTCTTTTGACCAAGGCAACGCATATAACAATCTTGCAACTTTTTGAAAAAATTTGAATCCTTTTTCAGTAATCGGATTGATGTTTATAATTGACATTCAAAACCCAATTATAAACCCACAAAAAATAGCCATTTGGTTCAATTATTCAAAGCCCAAAACAGATGCATATCAAGCTAAAACAATTTTGACAGTTAAATAAAATATGTTATGTTTTTAAAAAAACAATCGATTGAAACCTCGATTCAATCGATTGATTTGGCTTTGACTTGTAAAGTCAGCCAATTTTAGCTTTTCAAAAACACCAAGTGTAAAACAACCGATTGAAACGTAGAAACAACAGGTTGTTTTTCACTTACTTTGAAAAACAGTTTTCTTTAAAAGATCTTGATTTCTTTAGCTTTGGATTTGACTAAGAGTGATTTAACAAATTCTAAATACACAGAACAAAAGCCCCACAAGCAGCAACCCAGCTTTAAGCATCCTTCTTTGAGCAATTTCTTTGAGCAAGACAGGTAAATACAATCGCTGGAGGATTCGCTGGAGGTGGATGTTCAAGTTTCGCTCAGAAGAAGAACCTTCGAGTCATTCAGTCGATTCACTCGGTAGCTACAAGAGCCGACTGAAGATGTCGTCAATCACCTTCACAGTGACGACTTCACTGCCATCGACCCATCCCAGGACGACCCCATGGTCATCGTCGTGGAAATAGATAAATTTGTCATCACCAAGGTTTTGGTTGATCAGGGGAGATCCGTCGATATTCTATACTAGAAGTGATGGAAGAAGTCCAAGCTCAGGCCCAAGTTCAGGCCCAACTATTAGATCCATGGCCAAGAAGATACTTGATACAATCCAAGCCAACAAGAAGATGACCAAGGACTCACATTACCATCCACACTATGAGAAGTCATCTCAACTTTCAAGTAAAGAGCCCACCAAGGATCTAAAAAACCTCACCAGAAGAAGAAATGGGCAAAGACCAGAACATCAATTGTTCTTCCTTTTGGTCTTCTTAAGAATAAAACAAGTTTTAAATAAATTGGGCTCACTTTAGGGGTCCAAATAGCAAAGATAGGCTAGAATAGGGTGACATACTCCATGTATTTTCATGTTGAATTTGAATAGAAAAGTTACTCTGCACAAATTGTGTAAGGTGTTTGTGAGGCTTGTCTTCTCTTAGCATTAGGTCTCATCTTGAGTGATTGGAGAGCTCTCAAGTGGCGGCCATCTCACTTATCTTGGAAGAAGACCACACTCCAAGTGGCATGACCAATTCTCTTCCATCTCATAAACTTTTCCTTCCTTCATTTTTTTCCATTTTTCCATTACTCCATGTATCTTTGTGTTCTTATGTTCTTGTTTTTCCTCCATTGTCAATTCGGTTTATATCATGCTCTTATGTTTCCTTCCATGTTTATTTAACTTTCGCCCTTCAACATCAATCACAATATACTTGTATTTTTCCTTTACCCTCTAGAAGTGAACATTCACACTTACTTAACCACTTGGTTAAGTTTGTGTCCAGTAGGGATTTTCTTTGGGTTCTCACCATATAATTGATAAAATCTCAATCCTAAGTAAAGTGTCATACCTGAAATGGCTAAATCCAAAATCAACTCACATCAAAACAAGAAGACTGAACTTTGCTACTGATGGCAGAGAAACATTCGTATACATGTTCAAAAAGGCCATAAACCTAGTGTAGATTAGAATTAGAATTAGAATTTATTTTCTTATCAAAAGTAGAATAGGAATTTTACTTGTAATTTTTCTTAATTGTAATTAGGGTTGGATTAGGCACCTAAAAACAAAGCTAGGTTAAATTAGGGTTTCTAGAAAACTCCTAAATCAACCTAGGTCGATCATATACCTAGAAAGAGTCACATGACACCTAAGTCATGCTTGCCTTGTGACTCCAAAATAGGCGCCACTTTTCAAACCCTTTCTTTTTTAATTTCCCAGCAATTCTCTTGTACAATGGCCGAAACTCTAAGCTATATAAAGGGGGTACTTGGCTCATGAATTTTCAAGATTAATGAATGAGTAAATTGCTGCCAAGATCACATGCTTTCTCACTCTCTTATCTTGCCTTTCTAGGATAAACATCTTAATCTTCTTCTTCACCTTCTCCAAGTGATATGGTCTAACCAATCACTCTCCATACCTATCATGCACCTTCAAGAAAACCATAGCTCCATTGGAGCCATCCTTGTTTGCCACTTCCATTGAGCTTCCACAATCCACCACAAAAATTCAAACGAAATGAAGGCAATGCTGTCATTTGGTATCTTGAGCCAAGGTTCTTCAAGAGATAAGTTCCTTCTATTCTTTTAATATTTTTGTGTTGTTTTTAATTTTGTGCCGTTCATCATAATCCTGAATTGTCTTGCTATTTTAGTTTTAATTTTAGTTTCTGTTGTTGTTTTTAAATTTCTGTTCGGTTTTAATTGTTCAATTGTTCTTGAACATTCCCTTTTGCATTTTATAGGTTTCTATTGAGTGAGTTGTTTTGTTTTATTTTATTTGAGTCTTATTGATGTTTCAAATAGTGCAAACGGTTTACATTTGAGTCATTTTAATTTTTGAATCATTCAAGTAATGTCAATGTCATGTGCATCAAAAATTGTCATCAATTCTATGTAATATTTTTGTTGTTAATTTTGGTTGTTTGATTTTAATTTAAGTTCAATTTCTATTCTGAATTTGAGCTTTGGTTCATTTATTTTTTCCATATTTGAGTTCATACTTGTTGTTAGTTCCATACAAGTTCAATTTCCACATAATTCCATTGTGTTTTTGAAGTTTTCAATTTTGTTTTTAATTCCAGTTTAGGATTCCTATGTTACAAAGTTTTTGTGTTGGCTGAAAATGTTTATAAAAATTAATTTCGTTAGTGAAAAATTCTGAAATTCAGGATTTGAGCTGTTTGATGTGTTAAAAACAGTGAAAAAAAGGATAGCAAAAATCAAAATAGAAAAAAAATGATAAATGAAAAACGGACAGAGAGCAAAATTCTGACTCTAAAAAAAATTTGAAGCGGTAGTGAATTTGAAAATATTATTGCAATTATTTGGCGCACTGTTTTTGTGAAATTTCAGCACCTGAATTGAGCTTAAACATTGAGGTTTTTGTGGTTTAAATTTCAAATTAAAATTTGGAGTAATCTGTTCAGCATAAATTCAGCAAGTTGAGAAAATATTTCACACAAAATTTTGTAGTGCAATTTTGGTTTTATTCATTTATTGTAGTGCCATTCTCTAGGTTTCAATTTGTGTGCTACCTTTTCTTGTGTACCTTAACCTTTTGCTTGTCAATTTTCTTAAATACTCTTTCAAGTCATGTCAAATATCAACTCCATTTGCAGTAGTCCTTAATTTTAAATTGAGTTTTATTGCTTTAAACTTGTTTGACCTCTCTTGGTGGAAGTGACCTAAAAAGTGCTTTGGTGAGTTTTGGAGCTGAAATTTTTGTGTGTAAGCTACATCACTAAAGAAGGTAAAAATTGAATATCCAAGGTTGAATATCCTAAGAGGCATAGCAAGGGACAACAACAAACTTACACAAAAAAATATACATAAAGGAGCTACAAGTGAATGAGTGTATAAAATAGGTCTTAATTTTGTTTTGTGCATCAAAATTGTTGACCTAATTTTTCTTTTATATTTGTTTGAGTTGTAATTTGCAAGACTTTGATTCGTTTAGTCGGTAAGTGTGTCTTCAAGGTTCCAAGTTCCAAGAAGCCTCACCTTAGGAAACGCCTAGTTTTAAAAGCTTTCTAGATAGCAATTTTCAATTGTCTTTTATTGCTTTGCACATTTCTTACATCAAAATTTTGTTTTCATCTTTGATTGTTCTCTAAGTAAATTGCTTAGAGAAAGGTATGTGAAAGTGTTGTGGGATAGTATCTGGCAAGAAAAGGCTTGGTACTTAAGAGATCCTAGTGATCCATCTCCTTTTTCTGGAAGATTACCTACTTCACTCCACCTATTTTTCTTTTTGGAAATTACTTTTATCACATAACTTTAAACATATCTACTCATTCTTCAAGTCATAGTGAAAGTGATAGAAAATCTACAAAATCTCTTTTAAAACAATTGGCTAAAGATTTTCAATCACTATCACTTAGACGATTGCAACATGAGGCTCAAATTTTGGAAGATAAAAACGAAATGCCCATCTTGCAATATTGGAAGAGGAGTTGAAACTTGTTAGAGAAAAAGATTAATAGATTAGAAAATTAAAAAAATCACATGCATTTAGTTCTAGGTCGAATGACTCACATGGTGAGGGGAGTCTTAGTATGAATGAATATTATCAACCTCCACCAAATAACAATCAAAGAAGGTGATAAGTGGAAAACTGCTTTTAAGACCAAATTTGGACTATATGAATGGTTCGTGATGCCTTTTGTACTCACTAATGCACCTAGCACTTTCATGAGGCTTATGAATCATGTCCTTAGAGATTGCATAGGTAAATATGTAGTAGTTTATTTTGATGATATATTAGTATATAGTCAAAGCCTAGAGTCCCACCTAAGTCACCTTAGGGAAGTTCTTTTAGTGCTTAGGAAATATAGATTTTTTGCTAATATAGATAAATGTACTTTTTGTGTAGATAGTGTAGTGTTTTTAGGTTTTATAGTTAACAAAAATGGGGTACATCCCGAGAAAATCAAAATCATCCAAGAGTGGCCAACCCCAAAAAATGTAGGAGATGTTAGGAGCTTCAATGGCTTAGCAAGTTTTTATAGGAGATTTGTTCCTAACTTCTCAAGTCTAGCTTCACCACGCAATTAGTTAGTGAAGAAAGACACTCCATTTTGTTGGACGGAGAAGCATGAGAAAGCCTTCCAAAGGTTGAAAACTCAACCTACCAATGCACCCATTCTAGCTTTACCAAACTTTTCAAAAAAATTTGAGCTAGAGTGTGATGCATCGGGAATAGGAATAGGTGTTGTATTGTTGCAAGGTGGGCACCCAATTGCATACTTTTGTGAAAAACTCCATGGTGCAGTCCTCAACTACCCCACCTATGAAAAAGAGCTCTGTGCATTTGTGAGGGCTTTGCAGAATTGGAAACACTATCTAGTCTCAAAATAATTTGTCATACATAGTGATCATGAGTCTTTGAAATATTGGAAGGGTCAACACAAGTTGAACAAAAGACATGCAAAGTTGAGGGAATTTCTTGAACAATTTCCATATGTTATCAAATACAAGAAGGGCAATACAAATATTGTGGTGGATGCTCTATCAAGGAGACATTCCCTCTTTTCTAAACATGGAGCCCAAATTCTTGGATTTCAAAACATACTTGAACTTTATAAAGAAGATCAGGATTTTGCATCCACTTTTGCTAAGTGCCAACATAGAGCACAAGGAGGTTTTTTATGTTTCTTAGGGGTACTTATTTAAAGAAGGAAAACTTTGCATACCTCAAGGAACACATAGAAAACTCCTTGTAAAAGAATCACATGAAGGAGGAATCATGGGCCATTTTGGAGTTTATAAAACTCTAGAGCTTTTAAAAGGAAAATTCTTTTGGCCACACATGAGGAAAAATGTCCAAATACATTGTCATAGATGAATTTCATGTTTAAAAGCTAAGTCTAAGACAATGCCTCATGGACTTTACACTTCTTTACCTTTTGCAAGTGGTCCTTAGGAAGACATAAGCATGGATTTCATATTAGGACTTCTTAGGACACAAAGAGGTTCTGATTCCATCTTTATGGTAGTGCATAGGTTCAACAAGATGGCTCATTTTATACCCTGCCTTAAAGTGGATGATGCTAAAAACATCTCTAGGCTCTTCTTTAGAGAAGTGATAAGACTACATGGTTTGCCTAAGACCATAGTATCAGATAAAGATCCTAAATTTGTGGCCATTTCTGGAGAGCTCTTTGGGAAAGGCTAGGAACTAAGTTGAACTTGTCAACTTCTTGTCATCCTCAAATGGATGGACAAATTGAAGTTGTCAATAAATCTCTTTCCACTATGCTTAGGTCAATCATGTAAGGAAACCACAAATCTTGGGATGAGTACCTTCCTCATATTGATTTTGCATATAATAGAGTAGTTCATAAAACTATTAATATTTCTCCATTTGAGGCTATGTATGGATTTAATCCTATTACTCCTTTGGATTTGTTACCTTTACCAAATCCACAAGAATTTGTGCATAAGGAAGGAATAACAAAAGCTGAATTTGTAATGAAAATGCATGAGAGGATTAAAAATCAAATACAACAACAAACAAAGAAATACATGAAACATAGCAATAAGGGGGAAGAGAGAGATGATTTTTTGAAGAAGGAGACTGGGTTTGGCTTCACCTTAGAAAAGATAGATTCCCTAATCAGAGGAAGTCTAAGCTTAGTTCCTGAGGAGATGGTCCTTTCCAAGTCCGCAAAAGAATCAATAATAATGCATATCAAATGACCTGCCTGAGGAATACGAAGTACATACTACCTTCAATGTTATGAATCTAACACCTTTTGTAGGTAGTGAGGATGAAGAGGCAGAAACATGTGATTTCAGGACAAATCCTCTTCAAGAAAGAGGGGATGAAGGAAGAAGGCCAAGTTTAGGCTCAAGTTCAGGCTTAACTACTTGGTCCATGGCAAGACAAGAAGACTGGAACTCTGCTACTGCTGGCAGAAAAACATTCCTATACATGTTCAAAAATGCCATAAACCTAGTGTAGAGTAGAATTTATTTTCTTGTCAAAACTAGAATAGGATTTTTACTTGTTATTTTTCTTAATTGTTATTAGAGTTGGATTAGGCACCCAAAAACCAACCTAGGTTAAATTAGGGTTTCTTGAAAAATCTTAAATTAACCTAGGTCGTCATATACCTAGAAAGAGTCACATGGAGCACACCTAAGTCATGATTTCCTTGTGACTCCAAAATAGGCACCACTTTTCAAACCCTTTCCTTTTGAATTTCCCACCAATTCTCTTGTACAACGATCGAACCTCTAAGCTATAAAAAGGGGTGCTTGGCTCATGAATTTTCAAGATTAATGAATGAGTGAATTGCTGTCAAGATTGCATGCTTTCTCACTTTCTTGTCTTGCCTCTCTAGGATAGACACCTTAATCTTCTTCTTCACCTTTTCCAAGTGATATGACCCAACCAATCACTCTTCATACCTATCATGCACCTTCAAGGAAACCATAGCTCCATTGGAGCCATCCTTGTCCACCACTTCCATTAAGCTTCCGCAATCCACCACAAAAATTGAAACGGAATGAAGGAAATGCTATCAGAAAACCAACCCTATGACGAACATATTTTTTGGATTTTCAAGGGAGCAGGAGGACGTAGGAGACACAAGAGGATTCATTGATCTATACACTACGTTCGGGGAAGAGCGGTATCTTTGCAAGATAATAAATATCAGGTATCTTTTGGTAAATGCAAATACCTCTTATAATATATTGCTTGGACGATCGTCCATAAATCCCCTACAGGTAATAGTGTCCACTCCCCACCTTGCTTGGACGGTAGTCGGTGACATCATAACGGCTCATGTCGATAAAAATACGGCTCGGGCATGTTATGTCGCCAGTTTGAAGGTTGAAGCAACCAGCCGGTTATACAGGACCTCATCGTCGTAGGAAGGAGGGGACGCTCTCCAAGGTGTAGGGAAACCATCAGGGAACGATCCCAAGACAGAAGGACAAAAGAACATATGGTCTCCCTCGTCAATCATGACCCTCGGCTCGATGAAGCTCGTATTGAGCTTGGTGAGGATCTTCGCCCTCTACCTTGAGATGATGAACATACGACACACCTGGGGACGTCTCTAAAACCGGACGACAGCAAGCTGGTAAGCTAAAATTTGATTGATAACACTGATTTGTTTGCTTGGATAGTTGCCTACATGCCGGGGGTAAGGCTGAATGTTACTACACATCGTCTCTCCATTTACAAAGAAACCAAACTCGTAGCCCAAAAAGAACGAAAGATGGGCGTAGAAAAGTGTGTTGCTGCACAACAAGAGGTGAGAAGTTGGTAAAAGTCGGCTTCATCAAAAAAGCACATTACACTACATGGTTGACCAACGTGGTCATGGTCAAAAAATTGAATGGTAAGTGGAGGATGTGTACTGATATACCGACCTCAACAAAGCTCGTCCCAAAGATTCTTATCCTCTACCGAGCATTGACCGTCTCATCGATGGAGTGGTCGACAACACCATCTTAAGTTTTTTAGATGCATATTCTGGATATAATCAAATTCAGATGCATCCGAGAGACAAATAAAAGACAACGTTCATGACTGATTGTAACAATTTCTATTATGAAGTCATGTCATCCAGTCTTAAAAATGCAGGTGCCACCTATCAATGAATGATGGACTACATTTTCAAGGGGACACTCAGACGGAACGTTGAAGTCTATGTGGACGAAATTGTGGTCAAATCTGACTCATGCCAATAGCATGTCAAAGACCTACAAGAAGTGTTTCAAGCCCTTCGCGACCATGGCTTGAGGCTCAACCATGACAAGTGTGCCTTCAGTACCAACTTAGGGGGGCAATTAAATATAAGCTTTAGTTGATTTTGCAGTCGAGCTCAACCCTCGTCCGACCAAAGAGAAATGCTCGGTGCAGGGGTGGTGCTCGAAGGGCCAGGTGACGTTCTTTTCGAGCAAGCATTGAAGTTTAAATTCAAAACATCAAACAATAAGGTTGAGTATCAAGCCATCATAGCTAGTCTCAATCTAGCCCTAGATTTGGAGGTTACAAAGCTTATTTGCAGAAGTGATTCCCAACTTGTTGATGGATTTCCTATGAGCTCTTCTTGGATGTTTGCTGAAGATGGTGCGGAAGCTTAATGGAAGAGATGAACAAGGTCCTCCTAAGAGGTGTGGTGACCTTGAAGGTGCATGAAGAGTGTGGAAATGGGGAGGTTCGGCCAGCCCCTTTGAAGGTGGTG
>Ga0123342_1006578_pt1 | contig 16001 bp, 9 predicted proteins | sample Turbeawhitnodule_FD_89960 | JGI IMG/M metagenome (GOLD analysis project Ga0123342, IMG submission 89960) | Root nodule microbial communities of legume samples collected from Mexico - Turtle bean Mexico white nodule | ecosystem: Host-associated > Plants > Roots > Nodule | place: Mexico: Nepantla... | reverse complement strand
GTTGATGTCTGTTATCATTTACCAAATTATATTGGTCTTGCATTTCTTTTTGTTACTTAACAGAGATAATACAATTTATTTTCTGCTGGTTTTTCATCTGACTTACGTAGCCAGCATCTTGTTGATTTTCTTCTCGCACAGGTTTATTATTTGTGATAATAGAGATTTATGCATAGTTCCGCTAAGTTTAATCTTAGAAGTATGGCATTTACCAACATGTACAGCAAAATAATTGAGTGATTGACGGGAACTACCAATCTAAAGACTCTATTTTCTTCTAATTTTGGCTGTTTATTGCTAAAGTATGTAATAGAACCATTCATGCGCTTACACTGAACAATTTAAATTTAACAGTTGATTCTTACATGGTATATAGCCAACTTGTCCAAGTGGTCAAGAGTTAAATCCTAACTTCTGCATTCTTCTTAAACTTAAATTTATGATAAAAAAAGGTTGCTGCATTGTCCGTGTTTCATTCTGAAAAGACTTTTGCAGGGTGAAACATGTTAAGAGATTTGATAAATCATTCATGTGCCTACTCCCAACTGGTCGAAGTTTTCGAGTGTTGGTGTCCAATATTTATAACATTTCTTTTTCTGTAGCTCGACAAAATTAAGTGATAATTATTTATTCAGTTGTTAATCTTTCAGAAGCCAACCATCATACATATTAGCTGAATGGCTTAGCTTTTACACGATTACATAAACTTGAGCAATACTATGATGTCTCCCAATTTGAAATTAATAATATGGAAACTGTATGCGCTGAAAACCTGCTACTAGCTTTAAATTTCTTGTTATTATATAATAAATATAAAATCAAAGTCATTGTGTTCTTCAGGTGTCTGATAATGGAAATGGCATCTTGTCTTGTTGAAGGAGCAAATGATAATCTTATTGAGATAATTTATAATTTAACTATACATTCATTTCAGGTATTTTTCGAAGTTTGAAGAATACTTTTTATTGATATTATGGTTTTCATTAATTCTTTTGACTAACTATATAATTTTGTAAAAGAATATCATGTATGCTTTTGGTTTTACAGGAAAGTGATGAGAGTGTTCATCATGAAGCATACAACACATTGAACAAAATTTTGGAGGTTTGGATTTGCTTTGATGATAATTCTGTTTCATTTTCTCCCTTGTAGTCTTGTTATCTATTAGAAAATCTAAGAAATATTTGATATCTTTTTCAGATATCTATACTATTTTAGTGCACCCTAGGTGCTATGTTAGGTTTTATTTTTTCTATTTTATGATTTGTTTTCTTATTTAATTATGTTCGTAAAGAATGGTGTATTTAATTCTTTAAGTCTATATATTAAAGGAATTCTGTTGTGTAGATGTCAAAACGGGATGAAAACATGGGCCCTTCACTAGTTTGGGTCAGGATGGACTGGAAAAAATAGAAACATTTTGGGTGTTTCTTCCTGCGGAACGGAATGGATTTCTTCCCTTTTGGAACCTGTGTTTTGAAATAAAATGTGAAGGGCAATTTCGGGATTTCAAAAAATGATAGGGTGCAAGAAGAAAAATTTTAGGTATATAAAAAAGTCTCTGTTCACTTAGAATCCGACCCATTAGGATGAACCTGTGGTAACCAAACCAACTCGGTGGGCTACCTACCAAAGTAAAGTATCTTGTGGTAGCACCAAGCCATTAAGGAAACCCTTTGCTCTGCGAGTTGAGTAATAAAAAGGGAAAACAAAAGTAAAAATGGGGCTCGTAGCTTACAAAGGAAAAAAAATCAATTGTTGTGTTATTTCTTTTACCAAAGATTTTGTTTGTTTACATAAATAAGTTTGGGACAGATGATTGGATTCGGATGTGAGTCTCGGTCTTTATCACCTACGAACATCTGGACATGTTGACACGATTATGGATTCTCCATCTCTCATTCATGCTCAACTAGATCATCCTAGTCTTTCTAAGATGCAATACCTTGTTCCAAGTTTGTCCAAAGTGTCTAGTTTGTCTTGTGAGTTGTGTCATTTAGATAAACCAGTGTTATCGATATCGGATAACGGATCATATTGGAGACTCCAAAAATCCTTTATAGGGTTATAACGGAAACCATAACGAGTTATGGTGGAAGCATTGTGCTAAAATATATATATATATATATGTATATAAATAACTTCAAAAAAATACAAAAATAATAAAATAATGAGGCTGTTGAGAATAGTTATATAATGTTTTACATGGTCCCAAAATAGGCCCAAAAGCCTAATGTTAAATAAGTTGTCATATTTAAATTAGGGTTTCCCAGGGAGTCGCACACCACCCACACACACACTCATTATTTAAATTTTAGGGTTTTTTATTAGGTTAAATTTAAAATGGGCCTTTGGCCCAAACTTCTGTTAGCGTGCGGCGTCGATGTCGCCACCTTTTTTTCCCAATATTTCCGATATTCGTTACCACTCCGAGATAGCAAAAGCGGCCGCCATGGAAAATCTGCATCGCCACCGCCTTGTTGTGGCAGTGGTAAGAAAATCCACCACCGCCATCCGCCATGGGGCCGCCATAGTCGATAATTGATAACACTGAGATAAACAAAGTTGCAAGTCTTTTTCTAGTAGTGTCTCACAACGTGCTTTTGCCTTATTTCACTCTAATATTTGGGGACCAAGTCATGCTAAGTCTAATTTAGGGTTTTAGTATTTTGTTACTTTTATTGATGATTATTCAAGTGTACTTGGTTTTTTTTTAATGAAATCTTGTTTTGAGTTGTTTTCTATATTTCAAACTTTTTATAACGAAATTAAAAATCAACAATTCAAACCTTACGCAATGATAATGCTCACGAGTATCTTTCTCATTCTTTTACTACTTTTATGAAATCTCATGACATTCTACATCAAATATCATGTGCTTATACCCCTCAACAAAATGGGGTGGCAAAGTGCAAGAATAGACACCTTGTTGAAACTACTTGCACTATGTTACTTCATGGTGATGTTCCTCAACGTTTTTTGGGTGATGCTATCCTTAGTGCATGTTATTTAATTAATCGTATGTCATCTTCGGTTTTAGAGTATAAAATTCCTTATTTTTTTTCCTCATGAATCTCTTCATCCCTTACCACCTAAAGTTTTTGGGTCTACTTGCTTTGTTCACAGTTTTTGTCCCAGTGTTGATAAATTATATGCTAGGTCACATAAATGTGTTTTTTTAGGGTTTACTAGATCTAAAAAAGGATATAAATGTTTTTCTCCATCTCTTAATCGTTATTCTATTTATGCATATGTCAACTTCACTGAGTTTTCTTTTTATTTTAAGCCTTTATCTTCTCCACTTGTGTGTCCATCTGAACAAGTACATATTTTAGTTGTCTTTGATCCTATTGTTATGTCTAGTGTACCTAAAGATTCTCCTTCTCCACCACCTCTTCTAGTTTACAATTGTCGTTAGTCTGTCGTTAGTCTTCCCATCGTCTACAGGATGACTCTCTTTTAGTGCCAAATCCTCTGTCCCTTCCTTGTCCACATTATAATGCTTTAAGCTACCATCGACTATCTCAACCTTTTTATTCCTGCCTTTTGTCTATTTCTTCTGTGTCCACTCCAAAGTCTATAGGTGATGCCTTAGTTCATCCTCGTTGGCGTCAAACCATGCTTGATGAAATGAGTGCGCTTAAGAAGAATGGAACTTGGGACCTTGTTCCTTTACGTTCTAGGAAATCTGTTGATGATTGCAAGTGGATTTTTGCTATCAATGTTGGTCTTGATGGTACTATTGATCGTCTCAAAGCTCGCATTGTGGCTAAGGGTTATACCAAATTTTTTGGTGACTTTAGTTCGTTTATTCATAGCCATGGCTGCTCTTCAACAATGGCCTCTATATCAAACTGAATGTCAAAAATTCCTTAATGAGGATTTGCAGGAAGAAATTTATATGGAGTAACCTCCCGGCTTTGTTGCTCTGGGGGAGTCTTCTAGATTGGTATGTCGTCTTCGCAAATCCTTATTGCCTGAAGCAGTCTCTCAGGGCTTGGTTTGAAAAATTTAGCAAAGTTGTTCAATAGTTTGGTATGACTCACTACTTGTTGTGACAAGATCTAGTGTTGAAGCACGATATAGAGCTATGACTTCAACTACTTGTGAGCTTATTTAGCTTAAACAATTACTCAAATAATTGCAATTTGGAGAAGTCAATCAAATGACACTCATTTGTGATAATCAGGTTGTTCTTCATATTAACTCAAATTTCGTCTTTCATGAAAGGACCAAAGATATTGAGATTGATTATCATTTCATTTCAGAAAATATTGTGTCTAGAGACATCAAGAGTGAGTTTGTTAATTCAAATGATCAATTAGCAGATTTTTTCACTAAATCTTTATGGGCACCTAGAATTGATTATATTTGTAACAAGCTTGGTACATATGATTTATATACACCAGCTTGAGGGGAGTATTGAATATAATGGGCTTAGCCCATAGTTTATTTTATTCTGTTATTAATTATGTTTATTTTCATTTATAAATAAACATTCTTATGTGTGTATTTTACACAAGGGATATCAATCCTATATTTATTTTCTTCATTCTTAATAGTGGGCGTTCAACCCATCACGACCAAAACCCATGGTGGGGCAGATTTCAACCTGTTTTTACGGTTCTAGGTTCATGATATCTTGCATTGTTTTCCTCTCTTTCAACTCTATCTGTCTATCTCAGTTTTGTTGCTGAATGATGCAGGAGAACCCATGCTTCTTCTCTTCAGCTCGATACATTGAGCTAATTGATTTATTACATGGCTTAAAACCTCCAACTGCAATTGCATCTCTTAGAAGTCGATATTCTTGTTTTCGCCTGCTGATGGTCCATGCAATGAAGGTTAGAATTCTAATGTTCCATTCTTATTTACAATGTGTGACATCTTTCTCTAAATTTTTTGGCAACTATGTTGCAGAAATCTTTTTTAGCATCCAACTCCTTATATTGTTAAGTCTATGTGTCATTTTCAATTGATGCTGTATTTAAACCCACCAAAACTGGATAGCTAGCCTGTAATTTCTTTTTCTATTTTGGTTCTAGTTCAGTCATAGCTTCACATTCAAGATTTAACTTGATGTCTTGATTATTGTACTAATGTACATCTAGATTTTTTATTTTTTTATTAAAGTAATTTTAAATGCCAATTAAATTTTGTATTGAGTGCCATAAACGTTTTAAATAAAATTAATTTGCAACCAACTTGCAGCATTGAAGTTGCTGTGCTTGTTTCCACAGTACCTGTATGCTATAGGTTTTCAGAATTTAATTTGTTACACATTCTTACTATTGAAGTTTATATGATTATGTTTCTAAAGAAATTTCTGTAGCCATTTCTTTTCCTTTGATTGTTGAAATAACAGTGAGGCTGGTTTAGCACATGTACATGGATGGCACTTTTGTTAGATATATGCATGGTTTTTTCTTTTTAATATTCTGCAAAGAGCCTGTCGAAGTTCTAGTATATTAAGCATGTTTTCTTACCGGGTTTTGCTACTTAGCCTAGTTATTTTGATAATCTTTGTATTTCTTGCTCTTTGGTATTTGAAGGAGGATTGAACGGGTGCATATAATTTATATCCAGTTGTAAAATTGTGCATTATTCAGTGTTTTTTTTTTCTTCTAAATATGTAAGTATGTGTGTGTGCATTCTCTGCAGGTTAGTTTAGAAGAAGAGGAGAACTCAAAGGTTTTTCTTATTCTCAATGAAATTATTGTCACATTAAAGGATGTAAGTATATCAAGTACTTGCCATACATTTTCTTGAAGATCTTTGGCTTAGATTTGTCATCCTTGGATTGAATCACTAAGGAGAGATAATGACTGTACTGATTTATGTTCAATGGTTTTTTTAGGGCAAGGATGAAACCAGGAAAGAAGCATATGATTTGCTCTTAAATATAAGTTCTACCTTGAGGGACTCATTATATGTTGATTCTATTGAACCGTATCACAAACTAGTTAGCATGGTAAGTCCATGCATGATTTCAATTTTGTTTTAATCAGAGGATCACTATTTTGAGAAGATTTGAGCTACTAACTAGGCTGCTCCTAAATATGCTTGTGGGATATCAGTCTATTAAGTATTGAACTTCCCACATTTATCATGCATTTTTTTTAATGTTTTTTCTATAAGCCAAAAATCATGCAACCAATGCTGTTTCCAGTGTGTGGAGTGGAATTGTGTCATTGACTTGTACACTTATATACTCTCAATACACAGATAATGGGATATCTTTCTGGATCATCTCCTCATATAAAAAGTGGAGCGGTGTCTGCGCTGTCTGTATTGGTATACCAGGATACAAATATTTTAATCTCTGTTTCAGGTCTTGTCCCCTCTCTTTTATCTCTGCTGCAAACCAAAGATATGGAAATCACAAAAGTGAGTGTTCTACTTTTTTAAGATCATATTTTGAGTTTGAACATCTTTCTGTTATTGTTATTTAATCTTAGTTCTGTAATAGGCTGTCTTGGGATTTGTTAAAGTAATGGTATCTAGCTTACAAGCAAGGGAGCTGCAGAATATTCTCTCAGATGTTATTACTGAAATCCTCCCCTGGTCGTCTGTTTCAAGAAATCATTTTAGATCAAAGGCATGTACAATATCTAATGTTTAGCTCCTGGTTCTCAACGTGCTGGTGTGTGCTAAATTACATGCACATGTACCTGCACAATATGAGCACATTGATCTGTATACTTTACAGATCCTTAGGAATAATGTGTTTTTGTTTTCTGCAGGTCATTGTTATATTTGAAATATTATTACGGAAGTGTGGTTCTGCTGCTGTCAAACTGGTTATCCCGGAGAAATACAAGTTTTTTCTCAAGACTGTTCTAGAGGTACTGTTTTTAGTATTGATTAAAAGACTATGATTGTAATGGTACTTCTGTAGTTTAAGTTTGATCTCAGCCCAGCTATATCTTACATACAGTATTGTATGCAAATCCATGAAGGTCAGCAACATAGTAGCTTAAAAATTCATATCAAGATTGAGCTTTTGAATTTTTAGGCTTGTGCTTTAGAGGATAAAAATGCAAACAAATTTCAGTTCTTCTTTAGCGAAGGTTATACCTTCTCTCCTTTTGGTTCTTATTTTTCCCTACTGTTTTCTGGGATACATCAACTCTTATTAGAGTGATTTTTGTTAAATTTGTTGATTAATTGTAAAAATTATTTTTTAAAAATTAAATCGTTGGAGAAATTGTTAAATTAAAATATGTATGAAAAATAGAAATAAGAAATTAAATTTCTGCTCATTATGTAAGCTATAAAAGGACGTTTAAGGTTCCATATTGCCGTCAGTTTTATTTTCTTTTGTTTTCTCTATGTCATCTGTGTGACATTTTACGCTTTAGATTTTTTTATTAATATTTGTATTGTGCTTCCATCAGAATTTTTAAAGGTAACATCATTTAGATAAACTCCGTGGCTAAAAGAATATTCACAAGAAAACTATAATTAATCATTTGTGAGTTGGTGGGAAATTCGTTTCTCCTTTTTCTTGCTTTGGATTTTTCACTACTTTCTTGCTCATTTAAAATTTGTAATATCTGTAGAGGGTGTACTCCTGACTGATTTTACAGGTTTGATAAAATTTTCTATTATGGTGACTATTGACTTGCAGAACCGGCATGGCAAATCAAGTGAAGCAGTCACTAACGATTCAGAAAATATTCCTGAAGATTCTTCTACTAAAAAGTATGTTTAGTTGCTTGTGAATAAAATTAGTTGAGTTTTTGTTTCTTCGAAGCTGATTCAGAATCCTATCTTTGCTCCCCTTTTTAGGCCAGAGTGGAGGAAGCCTGTAAGATCAGCTACCCCAGAGAAAAATTCAGTAAAGAACAAGAAGAGAAAGAGAGACAACAAATTTGAGACAGTCAAGCCTGGCCAAAAGGAACCATTTAAATCTGCCAGTAATGATGGATTAAGTTTACCCAAGAGAAGTAGGCATTCCAAAGATAAAAGTCCTAATGTAGGAAGACCAGAAGAAAATAGAAAAGGCAAGAAAGGTGGGAACAAAAGTTTCACTGGTGGTGGTGGGAAGGGAAACGTCAAGATGACCAGTACTGAAAAATATAAAGCAGCTTCTAAGGTGCCTACACGACCTTCCAAGTCACAGAAGCTAAAAAGGAAATTCCAAAGAAATTGATAGATGAGTCGAGTATTGAAGCTGGAGAAACACTTCTAAGATGTCATATCTCTCTGACCATGTAAAACTGGCAATGCCATTTTATATATGTAACTGCATATATAAGCTAGGGAGATAACAAGTGAAGGATTACAAGCAGGATCTTTTCTTTCCTGTTGAGCAACCACTATAGAGGGGAAGTTCTCACTTTCTTCGGGTGACATGCTGGAATCTACTGGTTGGGAAAATGATGTTCTGCTTAGTGCATTCATATTGTTGCTGGAGAAGTTAAGTTATTGGTGAGGGAAGCTGCTGTAATGGAGTATGGTCATGGTTGATTATGTAAATGGCTACGTGTTGCTATCTTTTGCTCTCGATAGGATTTTTCCGAAGCTGGTAGTTCTTACTAGATATTGCATGTCTAACGAATGATATGTTGAGCTATTTTGTACTATTTTCCATATTTGCAAAGTTGTAAATCAAGCATAATGCAAGAGTCATACTGAACGCAGCACACACAGTCACAACACAAGTTTTTTCATAGGGAAAAATTCAGATCAACAAAGGAAAAAAAATGACAGTCAAAGAACAAATTCCGTAGTTTGTAGAAGCAGTAAACGAATTCGGTAAAAAAAACTGAGTAATATTAAAAACAAACACTTTAATAAAGTGATGCTATGTTTATTTGGATAAACTTCTCTATAAACTATTTCAATAGATAATAAGACGAGTTTCTCCGGAAATTAAATTTAGTGTATTCATTGATTAATTTGTACAAGTTTTATCATATAAATTTTAGAATTCTTATTTGTAATTAGTATATAAATTAATTTTAGCTTATAAAGCTTATCTCATTTTTTTGTTTCGTTTTTACAAGTGTTTAATCAAAAGCTTATCAAAACATACCCTTTGTCGACAAAGTCATTGTGCCCAATAATGTAGAAGTACATGAAAACTGGAGAAATCAATTCCAATTTCTACCCTTCCCTCACTTTTTCAATGTCTGCTGCTTATTTGTCTTTCTCTTTTGCTGTAGCATTTTAACTACAGATCATGGTGGTACAAATATACTACTTTCCCCCGGAGTCCATGGAAATGGAACATTATACTTCTGATGGGCATTTGCTGCTCACCAACTTTACTTTGATTTCAATTATTTTTTCATAAAGAGGTGGATTTAGATTTGTCACACAATTGTGTAACGGTAATTGTGCCCACTTGATTGATCTTCTTCATATGCTTGTTTGCAGAAGTGTTTTTCCTGCTGTCCCCAACTAATCTATTGGTATGTAAATGTAAGTCAAGCTTGGTATTCAGAAAACCGCCTTGTTTTTAAAGTATTATCGGTTGAAGTGTTGGTATGCTTAGCAGGTACACAACCATTATTGACAACTAAAGATCAATGTAAGCATTATTTATTGGAATACTTCCTAAAGAGACAAACTCTGATACTGAACCATAAAAAAGATGAAAGCAATGTACTGCACTAAAGTTCAAGATGAGAAGCTGACATGGGATGAAAAATTGGGTCATTCTTCAGTGCATCTTCCAGTTCTGGCCACAAGATGGCAGACACAGTCCATGAACCATCACCCTTGGCACTTAACCTTTGGTTCATGTAACCAACTCCTACCCTTGGAATGGTAGTGTAAACTGTCCCTAGCAAGGGACTCCCAAATCCAAAGTCAACCTCAGTGACAGGAAACCTTTGTCCTGAGGACACCACTAGGGTTGGTACTTCTCCACCCAACACTGCCTTTGCTAGCATCAAACCAGGCCTATGACACTCAACCCAATCAATCAAGTCCAAGAAATGAGCCTCATTGTTTACCTTTGAAATTGCCTCATGCACTGTGTTAGCAATATCTGATATAGACCCTTCCTTCAATTCTTGAATGCTTGCCCCCCCAAATCCCACAGATAGCACATTACCAATGTAATTTGACATCAGATTCTCACCTCTTCCCATCCTTTCTCTTCCATCCACCAACCAACCCATCTTGCACTTTTCATGCCTTTGATCAATAGTACCAATTATTATCTTCCATACATACGCAGAGAAAGCCTCGATCTTTGTTTTCTTGACTCCATCAGCAGAAGCAAGTTTCTGCAGCATGTTGATGCTTGATGCTTTGATATGATAAAGGCGTTTCAGTGAGATCTGGTTCATTGGCATGTTCTGTATCTCTTCCATGGTGCACCTAATAAAATTTTGATCCAAGAATGGTTGATATTTGGGAGAAGAACGTGCACGCAGGTGTCTAGTATGGTCTGGTATGCATGAGAGTGGTTTCTTTTGAGCTATTTCACACCATGAAGCAATGAACTTACCAAAGGAACTGGCATCACCTAATGCATGATCAAAAGTAAAGGCTATAGACATACCTCCACATGAATATTCAGTCACCTGAATTTGCGTGGGGAAATCTGGTTCAACTGAGACTACCTTATCCTGAAGAGTTTCATTGAGATTATAAAAGTCTATATCCTTTATTGGGATGTTTGTGTGTGCTTCAATGACTAGAGCACCATTGTTGTCACATATGATCTCAGGCTCACTAGTTTTGGGATTTTGAACAATTTGGCCAGCAAAGGGATAATAGTGATCAAGTATTTGTGCTAGAGAGCTTTTAAGAGCATCAACAAAAGCCTTGAAGTTATCTGATTGTGGTTTGCGGTAGAAATACAAGTATGTAACAGGAAAACGACCTGAAAGCAGGTCAAGATTTGAGAGAGTGATTTTAAATGGCTCTGCTGGAGGATTGAGTGCTTTCACAACACTTTTCTTACTCAGCTTAACATCAAAATTTTCTGGAGCAGCAATCTTTATGAGAATGCCTGACATTTTTCAAAGGAGGATAGTGTTTCTCTGTGATATTTTCTCAGGGCTAGGCACTAAGGTTCATAATGGATTTGAAATAATGAAACGTGGTATGTACCAATTATATAGCATATTTACAGTGAAAGTTTGGTGGATATGACATCAATGCTTCAGTGCTTTCTAATCACACATTATTGAATGGAAGTGATGAGTAGGCCATGATACCATTACCGTGTCTCATGATTAAGAGCTTATCTCATGAGGCCACTCCTTTTCTGGTAAGCTGGTGCTTATTTCCACCAAATCTTTGGTCAAGTTTGGCAGGCAACATAATTGTAGAAGTGGTACATTTGCATGCATTCTTTAGTTAATCTTCTCACATACTTTTTTTTTTTACACTATATAGCACAGACATTGACAGAAACACGGACATGCGTATCATATAAGTGTTGATATCCAATATGTGTATTCGACACGGACACAGTCATTCAGGAGGAGTTTATGAGGAGTATCCGAATCTTATAGTTTCAACCCATTTATAATTCTGATTTCAATTGTAACACGTGAAAACATGCTTAACTACTTGCGTTTTATACATATGGTTTTTTGAGATTGTATACAAACACAAATTTCTATCTTTTTATCTGTTAAAAAACCTCGCTGTGGGAAAACACATAATCATATAAATAAAGGGGTTAATATAATGTTCAGTATTGATATACGTTCATATAAATAAAAAGGTTAATATAATGTTGAGTATTAATATATTGGCAATGAATACTAGTTAAGAACTACTTAATTACTTGCAAAATATAATTGACTTAGATGTTATTATTATATTAATATATTAAAAAATTGTTAATTGGTTGAATATGGAAAATAACTTATTAAAACATCATATCTTAGTGTAAGGGTAGAAAAATGAATTGTGGAGAGAAATTTGACAAGGAGGGTAAGTTTAATTTAGTCTTGCTAAAATAATGTTGAATTTTCTTATTATATAGGTATCTTATCTTTCCAAGATGCAATTTTGTAAAAGTTGAGTAAAACTATAATAACCACAAACTCTCTTTTAGTGGAATAATCCAAAAAATAAATTTGTTTATCAATAATAAAAAAAATAATATAAATAAGAGAAACAAGAATTTTTTTACCAATCCATTACAAACAAAAAAAAATGTCCAAAAAGAGTTCATCCCAAAGAGAATTCATTTAGATAAATGCTTCCTACATTCAATTTTTTTGAAACTGCACTCTACATAGTTTTAAATTTCTGAAAATACCTTTATTCTAAAAATAAAATCCAGAACAGGAAATAATACATTCTGGAAAAATAGATTCAGAAAAGAACATTATCTGAAAATTCATAAAAATTCATAATACCTGAAAAAGAATGAATATCTGAAATGTATTTTTATATATACCCATTTTATTTAGGAGTATTTTCGTCTTTTGAGAAACTTGAAATTGGGTGTAGTGATATCGTGGAGGAAATAATTGCCATTCATGGGTTTTTTCAGCTTGAGAGAAGCTCAGCTAAATAGCCTAACTCTAAATAAAAAAAAATATTTAAAAGAGGTGTCTTACTTGTGTATAAATGGAGTGATAGTGGAGGAAAGTGAAGGTTTTTGTGGGCACGTTCTTGATCTTAGACACCACCAACTACTCATCTTATGCTTACAACCACTTTTCCCTTTTCCCCAACCATTCCATTTTCTTACATATAACTTTCTCTTTTCCTTTTCACCACTGCCAAGGCTTTTATCATATATTTTTTTTTTTCATCAGCAGGCTTTTATCATATATCAATCAAGAACGAAATATTAATATATAAGATATCATCTCAATACATAAGAGAGTTTGAGAAGATTCTTCCCAATTTCAAAGTGTAGAATTCATTTTCAATTAACACATTCCATTCTCCCAATTAAATTGCAATTCACTCTATGGTGTTTTTCTCTCAATCTAGTCTTAAAGAGAACAAATAATTAGTTACTATATTTATTAAATTAGATACTAATTTTAAAAAAATATTAATTTTTAAATTAGTTTTTATTATTGATAAATAATTTTTAAATTAATATTTAATTAACTAATCATATTTTTAAATTTAAAATTTAAATAATTAGTTAAAACTTCAGATAAAAAAAGAAATGGAAACGTGGAACTTTCTCAAGATGCCTTACTTTTTTTTAATTTGGATCCAACAAAGCCAAATATTAACTATAATAAATAATTTTTGGTCACAACAAACTCATGTTGTGCAGAGGATTAAAATATTATCTTAAGAACTAAACAAATTTAATATAAAATTTTAAATAAAATATTACTAAACTGAATATAAGTGAATAATGTTGAATAAACCACCGTTTTCACATTATCAATTTTCATTAATCTTGTCTAATCGTGTAAACTAAAATAACATTAAACATAATTAAATATCAAATGACTGAAAAATTAAAAAATTTCAATTAAAGAGAAAATTAATATACCATATTTATAAAATAAAAATATATTTAAAGTAAAAAAAACTATATAACTTAATTAAATTCGCATGTCAAATGTTGAATAACCTATTTAATCCAAAATAACATTATGTAATTTTAAAAAAAAGATAAAAAAATCCCCCAGCTAAAAGAAAGTATTTACCCCTTTATTTTAACAATAATGTGATAAAAATAATTAGTTTATTTTTGCAATGAATAATTATAATCATAAAATCTAAATATGTTATTGGAATACAAAGAGGATTCTAGATATTTATTTATTCTTGTTGAGAAAGAAAAGTTTCCGCATGTACAACGCACGTGCCGCTCTCTCTCAAGTTCCCGATCCCTTCTCTTCCAAACGCAACCTTACCTCAGAGTTTTGCAGACACAGAAAGCAATCACTTCACTTCATAACAGTATAAATAGGAATCTAACCCTAGCCTCTTCCCCTTTCTTAGTATCAGGTACCACTAGTGTTTCTGAATTCTGCATTGTATTCAACTTTTGTTTTGTTCATAGAAATCTGAATTATAGAAGGTTGATGATGTTTTCTGGTGCTAATTGCCTGTTATTTCTTTCATCTTGATTTTCCTCGAACTCGAATTCTGTCTTTGTTTCTCTTTATTTTATGATTGTGATTCTGCTTCTGATGATCGTTTTGATCACGCTCATGGTTTGCATTATACACGTGTGTAACTGAATTTGATTTTACGTCTTATTTTGAGGGTTTTGCCGTAACAGTGTATTTGGATTGCTGTTTATGATCCTAATGTTTTCCATTTGGCTAGAGATGTATGATGTTGTGAAGCAGTTGGTTGGTTTTGATGATAAATTTGATTTAGAGTTATTAAGGTTTAACATTTAAAGAATGTTTAACAAACTCATGTTTGTTATGCTGAAAGGGTTTTTTTTTTCATTTTTTTAGGATGATTTTGGTGTACATGGTTTTTGGTTTGTGGTTTGGTTTTACTTGTTAAGATCATATTTATCAATGCCTTTACTTTACCTTGAAACCAGGGTAAGAACTTCCTATTATATTATGCAGGTATGGAAATGGATTATATAGGTAAGGGAATGGATCCGGATAGGGATGCTAGAATTCACTGGAATTTTACCATGGTATATACATTCTGCATTTCGTTCATCAAGAACAAATGAAGTTTACAGATGATCAGATTTTGACAGATTTGCCTTATATCAAGGATGACTTTAAATCACTGGAGATGTGGTCATTTGGAGCATATGGAATAAATTGTTCCTTTGAGACTGAAGGCAATTTAACATATATCTTCTCTTACGACATTTGTGCCTACATAGGATACTATCACCTTTTACCGAAATTGGTGAAATGTTTCCTGTCCTACAAAACAAAACACGGTGTTTGAGCATGACATAAACTCTGCAAAGAAGTTTACTTATTCAAGGACAATAAGTATGTTCGCATAGACTATGATTCCAAGCAATTTATTGGCACCATTCGTAAGATCAAAAGGGGATTTCCCGTTTTGAAAGGTAACATATTTGAAGATGGAATTGATGCGTGTTTCTCTTCTGGATGTTGTGAAGGCGATCGTTGATGGTTGGTCTTATACTTCTTTAAATAAAAAAGGAGTATATTAATTAATATTTATTATCATTGATTGAATTCAGATAGGGGTGAAAAGAACTTTTCGGTTTATGTTAATCAATTTTGATGGAGATTTTGGCTTAATATTGAAAAATGCAGAAATATAATTGAATCTATTGTAGTTCATCGGTGCAGTTTTTTATTTGCGATTTTCGAATAGCAGTCTTACGGATTCTGGCGAACAGAATTGGTGGTTTTGCTTGAAGCTTTTAACTGAATTTGGAGCAAATTGAATTTGAAGGAATTTAGTTATTTAGATTTTAACTTAAATTATTTAGATTTTAAATTTATAATAATTATCTATCAAGATTTTAACTTTCAAATTATTTAGATTCTAAATTATTCTATCAAGATTTTAACTTTTAAATTATTTAGATTCTAAATTATTCTAAATGAATCTTCTCAAAATAGTTTTGGTTATATATCTATGACATATTTTTTGCCTTTTATTAAATTAAAGTTATTTCGATCTTTTGATATTTTTTAAGTACGAAAAACGACTAATGAAAGCTTTCCTCAATTTGTTTTTCTCATTCATTTTTTTTTGCCCCAAAGTACATTACATTATTTTAATTAGGTGAAATCTCATGAAAAATATGTTAAGAATCTAAATATAGATTGAAAGTCAAATATTAAATAGAATAAAAAAATATAACTTCATTATAATTATAATAAAATTATAAACTTTCGTTATAACCTTTTTAGAACGAGATTAAGTTAGATACTGCACATCCATAAATTTCTCATATGAATGAAGTTTTGCTTACTTAACCTTTCTTCTTCACATAAAACATTAAATTTTAAATATATTATTATTATTTCATAGTTTACATTTATAATACTAGTTTATTTTCTTTTATTATTACTATATAAATACATTTATATTATTATTATATAAATATATTTATTTTATTACTATTATATTATATT
>Ga0123342_1006577_pt1 | contig 16007 bp, 5 predicted proteins | sample Turbeawhitnodule_FD_89960 | JGI IMG/M metagenome (GOLD analysis project Ga0123342, IMG submission 89960) | Root nodule microbial communities of legume samples collected from Mexico - Turtle bean Mexico white nodule | ecosystem: Host-associated > Plants > Roots > Nodule | place: Mexico: Nepantla... | reverse complement strand
TTTAATGTCTCAAATTCAGTGAATGCAGGATCAGGCAAGTATGTGACTCTTGATGCTCCACCTGATCACATAAATGTGCATGTAGGGGAAGGTAATATTTTGGCCTTGCAAGGAGAAGCAATGGCAACTGATGCTGCCCGAAAAACTGCATTTGAACTTGTGGTAGTTATCAGTGGCAGTGGGAATAGTTATGGTGAAGTGTATTTGGATGATGGGGAAGCGCTAGACATAGCAGGGGTGAAATATGAGTGGACATTGGTAAGCTTTTATGGGGCTATACGCAACAGTAGCGTTGTTATTACATCTAAGGTGACTAATGGAAGATTTGCTCTGGACCAAAGGTGGATCATAGACAAGGTAACTTTCTTGGGGATACCTAAGCACAAGAAATTTAATAGAATGGATTTGTCAGGGAAAGAGTTGAATACTGTGACTGGAATAAGTTCAGTGACTAAAGCAGTTGTGAATAGCTCCTCTGAGTTCGTTACTGTACAAGTTTCTAAATTGTCATATCTTATTGGAGAGGAATTCAAGTTGGAGGTAGAAATGAAGTAGAAGGGTACCTTAAGATGGGAAATTCCCACTAAGAATTTATGCTTTTTTCCAGTCTAAGAGTACTATTAAGATGGCCATTTTCCCAGTGTAACGTCACTAAAATTCATAAAATATCATGTTTGTATCATAAATAAATGTTAGAGAATAGTATCATCATCTGGGTATGAAACTCAAGCATAAACATATCCGCATATCAATAATATCTGTGAACTATTATCTATTACAAATTAGCAGTTAGCTTTATCCAATGTTTGTTGAATCGTAACCTTACTACACGTTCAATCCTTAGTCAGTATCCACGAAACCTTGTGGGTTCATATCATATCCACAAGAGCATCCTCGGATGACTGTATTTTTTTTCGAGTAAAAATGATAATAAGAATTTAATACTCAGTGGAGACTTGAGAATGTGAATAACCTGCATTAATATATTAATAAATCTCACTCCTAATTTTTTTGACCAATAATAACTATTTTAAAAAAATTCACCTCAAATTTAGAATTTATAGTTTTGAACTCATGCCTTTTATTGTTTTTATTATTTTATATAATTAATGAAAAAGGTTTAGTTCCTCAAAATAGGCCTTTAATTATTTGTGAATTTTTAGATAAGTCTCCAAATTGCCTTTTTATTATGTCCTTAATAATGTAAATATCTTTAATCGAATGTTTAAAAAACAGTCACAAATGATAATTTTTTATAATAGTTTTAAGACACTAAAACAGTGAGAAACTTGTGAGAGTGTTTTATTTGTATGATAGAAATCTATATATTATATAATTTTAAATTATATAAATTAAAAGTAAATATTTATCTGTAAAATATGTTTCAAATTCTTGGAAGTAGAAAGATATTTTTTTGGTTTAAAAGAATTTGTTTCTTATTTTTAGAATTTTAAAATATTTAATAAATATTCTTTTTTGACCAATAAGTATTCTATATACGACACCAAGATACATGTTAGACACAGATTATTTAAGAGAAATGAGTTTAGTATCGTATGTTTGTTTTATTCCTCTGGAAGCCCGGTGGCAAAGAACAGTGAAGGGTTTAAGAGCAGAAGCGGCTTTGAGGTGTTGAGCTGAGTAGAGTAACCAACTAGGCCAGGTTCTCTCGTTCAATTTGCTTCGACCATGTTTTCTCGCACTCGCACCTTTCCTCTCGTTCCCATCGCTTCCAAATGTATTTACTTCTCTCTCTCTCTCTCTTCTCTCTTCTCTCTTTCTTCACTGACCTAACGCTGTTTCTCTTTCGCGATTCCCAATCAAGTGTGTGCCTCTCCACTCGAAGCTCTTTACTCCACCCACATTGTCGGCGATAAGCCCGTTCTGGTAAGTAATCCATTTTCTTCTCATGAATTCAAATTTCTAAGCTATGCCTGCGCCATTGCCACCCACTGTTGTGCCACCAGGTTCGGGATTTTATTCATTCCGCACTCTACCATCCCTTACATGGCTACTTCTCCCGAAGATCGGGCTCCGTTGGAGTTCTTCCTAATACTATCAAGTTCAATCAGCTTCAAGGTTTCGCTCTATTCATTTGTTCATCTATTTTCGGTTAATTGATTTTCGAGAATTAATTAATACTGTTATTAGTTATTATAGAATAAAATGAACTTAATTTTGTTTTACTATGTCTGAAGGAGGGTAAGTAATGTACTTCACCCTATTGATAATGGGCTTTTGACAATTTTGACTGTCGGTTTTACGTCATAATACGGGGAATTAGCTTTTCATTATTCTGCTTTCGGATTGTTTCAGTTCAGACAGTTTATCTGTACTCTGGATTAAAGGCAAAACATTGAACTTTTTAAAATTCCCAAACTATTTCAGTGCAAATGCTTGCTATATTTTTAAGAAGTTGAATAACTCAATTTTACATTGGTTATCAATTTTCCGTGGTTTGTACTAATGCTATCGAGTGATGACGTTTCAGGGCGTAAAGCTTATATGCGATACTTGAATAATATTTACAAGCAGAGTGACATATCATGGTTTACACCAGTGGAACTTTTTAAGGTGCCTTCTCGATGTGATTAAGATTTTCTAGTCTTTAATATGTAGAATAATGACTCAGAAGGTGGTTTTATGGTTCTCTGTTTTGTATGTAGAAATTTTCTATGTTTTTAAATAATTTATTTAATCAAGAATTTATATTTTCCATTAACGTTCAATCTTTAAGAGCTATTATTGTGGTCAAGCTCAATCTTCTTGTCAACAGGGGGCTGCAAATAGTAGCAATTGATTTGCAGGTTCAATTAGTGTCTGTTTTGGGGCTGTGAGCATTACCTGCAAATTTGCCGTGTTAAGATGGATGCATTTAGGGAAACTTCAGCAAGAATTGACTAGGCAAGACATCTAAGTTAAAATTGAAAACAAGAAGAAAAATTAACCTAGGCATCACACAAACAATGGTACTGAAGGACCAAGTCTGAATTAGATTCCCAACAACTACAAAACCCACAAGGAAAAATTTGGATGTTGAAAATATAGTTACAAAGTTCTCTCAACAACCCTCTGTATTGCCTACCCAATTTACTCTACCATTTAAAATTCACCCAATTCATGATTGGAATCTAAATGGAAAATCAGGCACATATTGGACATGAAAACTTTGGTATGCAACTTTTCAGAATTTTTGTGATTATTTTTCTTCGGTTTATCAATTTATAGTGAAATTAGTTTCTGTTGTTTGAAACAGCTGTAGAATCTTAAATACTATTTTTGTTTCTCTTAATATTTCCAATCATGTATGTCTATGCAGTGATCTAGCTCTTTTAAGTTTATTTTTTTATGTATTTACTTTTGTAGCCTTGGTATGCTCATGCTATCGCTGAAGCCATCATGCGCACTGCAAATTTCTCTGTTCCTCTAAAAGTAAGTGTCTTGCAATCTTGTTGCATTTGATTTCATGTCTAGGTTCATCTGGCATTTTCCCCTAATCTAAATTTCTCTCTTCATCCAGCAGCTGGGCTATATGAGAGCCCTGCATTTGATGCTATTCAGCACTAAATCACTTATCAGATAATCTTTCACTTATTAGAAAATGTTTCACCTCTATATAAGTGTGTTTCATACCTTTAGATTATATCAGTAAGCCTCATCATATTTTCTTTTGATTATAATGTAGAAAGCATCTTAAGTTTATTTTGTTTACAGAGGCCTGTTACTTTTTACTACTTCAATCAGTAGTTGATACTATCCTCTAATTTGCAATCAGATATATGAAATTGGTGGTGGATCTGGAACTTGTGCCAAGGGTATAATGGATTACATAATGTTGAATGCTCCTGCAAAAGTTTATAACAGTATGACTTACACGTACGTGCCTTGATAGTCAATGTAATATATATTTATTATAAAACCAAATTATAGTGCTAGACACAGTTTTTAATTCTTATGTTAAGATACTTAAATTGTGTGTACCTCTATTGTCTGTGTAATTCATATGTTGCATAATTCTCCCATTAGTAACTTCTATGTCGGTCAATCTTTACTTTGGGGCTTTTAATAATTTCATTGCAATAATATAAAAGAGGCATGATATAGAAAATTAGAAATTTTAGGAAGCCGTGTCCCTTTTGATTTTACTTGACTGTATTCCATTCTCAGCTAATTTGGACGGGATGGTTTGGACCAATTCTGGAGGTGGTTTTCTTGTAAATTATAAATTATTTTCAATGTCTGATGCACTCAACTGCAATTGTCAAAATTGGTCTGGCCTGGGCCAGACTAGGCTGGGTTATTAAATATTTCGCCTAAAATGTACTGGACCAATGTGGCCTGGCTTTGATGGGCTAGATGGGCCATGCTGTTGATAGTTGCCCCCGTGCAGGGATAATGTATATCCACTGAAAAGAAGAGAAATAGTGTGAATGTCTAATTGAGAGGGTGAAAATAATTAGACTAGGAATAGATTTGTGCGGGCAGTATTTATATTTTGAATTTTTACTACATTTCAAATTATAATGATAATTTATAGTTATACATTACAAATGTTAAAACGTTAGTGGGGGCAGCTGCCCCCACAGGCACATGTGGATTCATCCCTGAGTAGATTCACTATTTAGTAAATTTGTCTTGTGTACCTATCTTTCATTGGAATCATTTGATTCATATCTGAATTACTATCCTGGTTTTTTACCACAGCTCAGTTGAGATTAGTCCTTCACTTGCTGAGTTGCAAAGAGAAACTGTTGGTGAAGTGCGTAGCCATATACCAAAGTTCAGGGTAGAATGTCGTGATGCTGCTGACCGGAGTGGATGGGGTAGACTGCTATTATAATTCTTCTGAGTTACATAAATATTAATGCGGCTTCCAATTCTAAAGTGATTCAGAATCTAAAGATTAAGCTATCCTATAGTTATTGTATAATTGTATTTACTATTATATTATTTAAATGTTTCATTATTATTATTGCTGAGGGTCTGCAAAAGTTAGGATGGCTCCATGTGACCTGGAGGTAATGTGTCCAAATATTTGAAACAACCTGTTTACTTGTGAGTAAGGTTGTGTATTCCCTTTCCGAATCTTACTTGTGAGTAGGTGTATTTTTTACCGCCTTCTTTCTTTTTAATAATTTATAACAAAATGACAACAATGGAACAACAAATATGTTTCTTTTATTTTTCCTCCATGAGTGATACAAGGATATTCCTATTTTTATCTATCATGTCCATTATTTACTTAATTTTCCTATTCCTCATTTCTCTAGAACTCAGGATCCTATTGTTGTATCAATACTTGTGTTGTTAGAAATCTTAATGCTCGAGGAATGCCTAAATTGGAATCACTTGTTGCTTTATTATGTCTTTCCAAATGCTTAATTTGTATCCGAGGGTATGGACTTCTAATTTTTCTTAGGGTACAATGTTGTGGAGAAGGGGAGGAGATAGTGGACATCAACGAGTTGGATGGATGATGGTGCACTTTCAGAGGCTAGACAAGCTTTAGATATTTCTGTTAACACCTGTTGAATTATGGGGTTTTAGGTCTAGAGGGATGACAAGGAGAGTGAGACTTTGGATAACATTGTATTGAGTATTCTGATGGATTACAATGAGGTATAGGTTCTTAAAACCTTGAACACTAATGCTTATTTATACTAACCACACTCCTAATTTAAAAGGATAAATATCACGAGAGAAGGGAATATTGTAACCAATAGTAAGAAATAATAAGGAAATAGGAAACTAAACCAATCCTGAAGAATAATATAAGACATTCTGAGATATGATCAAGATAATACTAAGTGAATATTTTCGTGTATTCTAATAACACCAACTGACTGTTCTAGGTTGATAGAATTATTATGGTATATGGGCCTCAATTATTTTCCTATCTTGTCCTTGAAAAGTTAATTTTCTCAAACTTCCAGCCTCTTATTTTGGATGTGTGATGACTTCTTTGCAGGATAAGTTTATGGAATAATGCTAATATTGTTCCCTTCTTTACAGAGCAGGTGGAGCTACAACCATGTTGGGTAATAATGCTTGAGGTGTGTTTTATACTGTTTCAATTGTTTTGAACATCTAAAACTTTTTGTGAAATGGTAAAAGAAGAGTTTCAAATCCTATTGTTTCTGAAGCAAAAAATGTATTAGAAAATGGGGGAGAAAGCTCATTTTGTACCTCTAAAACCCTAAACAATGATGTTTTAGGGGATAAAATTGGTTAGAAGCCTATATCATGGTAGTGTCACTATAGCAAACAAAAAGCCACATTTTGGCTGCAGTGGCCACTATTGAAAACTCTACTATTTGAATTCCATAGCCGCCCATGGTACCTTGCTCTGCTGTTCTGCTATAGTGCTGCTACAGGGCACTATTCTGTGGCTTCAACAGAGCAAGCATCTGTGATGATTTGTATGATGCTCAACTTTAATTGTGATTTCAAATACTTAAATTAATTTGTAGATGTTGATGAACCTAAAAGTCCCTAATTTGGTGCTGCCAATGTATGATTATGTTTTATTGGGCTGCCTGTAATACAGTGGCTGAACTCTGAACTGCTATTAGTGAAATGGTCAACTACAAGCAATCAGCTATTCAGGTGTGGCCAGAAGCTGCTTTAATTCATACATGTATGATAATGGCCAATATAGGGAACCTATACGGAGAGCTGATTAGCCTGTTCCCATAGTTTAAGGCCCCATTTTACAGTTTTTGGCATTAAAAATTTGTGCTGGTAGTTTTCCTTTAGAAGCTAAGATCTTGAATTTGGCTATCTGCCATTATCAATTCAAACGCATCATAAATTTTTTGAGTCAATTGTGTGTTTTGCTAAGAATTTTGGTATTCAATGTTGCAGACTAGAAATCTTATTTTGCTGGTGTTTTCTTCTCATTAATGATGCATTTTTTATTATTATTGTTATTATTTAGATATTTAACAACAATTACTTTACTTTGTGTAGGTACTTGATAATCTTCCACATGATCTTATCTATGCAGAGAATCAAAGTTCCTCATGGATGGAAGTCTGGGTTGAGAAGCAGCATGACCAGTAAGTCTAAGCTTTATGTGTGGATGTTGAACATACTGGTACATAATCCAGTGCCTCATTAGGGAGTAGCTGTTAGAAAATCTGACAAATATCTCATGATATTTTTTTTATATCTTAGAATATTTTAGAATACTCTAGATGATATTTTTTATTTTATGATTTTTGCTTTCTTATTTAATCAAGATCTTTGTAATGATAGGTCTAATCATATCATATGAATAGGAATATTATTTCGTATATTTATTTGTATTTGTTTCATTAACTCTATATAAAACGCACTTCAATATTGTGTACTCAGTTTCAATATCTCTTGCATCTATTTTTCTCTTTAAAAACATCATATTAGAGCTGTACCAATTAGTCTCCTCTTCCATCGTGTCTCTTCTTTTCAATTTGACTATCATTTTTCAGCTATGTCCTAATTTGGTTTACACTGGAAAAATCCATGGCAAATGTTGTTCACCAACATTGACTTTCCCAATAGGTAATGTTTACCAGCACTGACTTTTCTAGTGACACACCTTGTGCTTGCCTCCTTTCAGGGTTGTACCCTTTTGTTGTTGATCATGGCTTCCTCTAGTACTACACCTCGGTCCATTGATAATCCTCGGACAACTTTTCTTTTGCTACATACAAAGATTTCCTCTACTGGTATCAGCATCGCTAGACCGATGGTTCTTCTACTTTGGTGTTTGTTATATCATTACAGTGACTTCTATTGCCATCCACAAGCATTGAATCTTTTGCCACAAATAAACCATATAGGGGTGATCACTTCTATTCCTACAGATAGATGATTATTCCGATGGTGAATTGTGTTGTTTATGGCTCATAATAGCCTAGCTCTCTGTCCCAGATGTTGTTGTCAGACTTATTTTCACGTTTAATATTTTGGTTCTCCAATTATATTGGTTTCAAGCTTCCAAAGGAGGTTGGGAAAGTCAACCTTGCTTTGCTTGCCGAGAGAAATTTTCCGAGAAATTTCTCAGTTTGTTTATTATTCTACTATTTGACTTAGCTATCTTTGTAGCGTTTCTCTCTGGCTTCTCCTACATCCCTGAGTTACCTTTCCAACAATTGTTTTTAGTGGAACACAGTTTTTATGTTTTCTAACTATTTTTTATTTATGGAGAAATGAATTGTTTTTCTTGCAATAAGTTGAAAGCTTAGTAAGATTTAGCCTGAGCAGGATGTGTTAGAAAATCTAGGGAATATTTGATGATATCTTTTCTACATCTAAAAATATTTTGGAGTATCCTTGATGACATGCTAGGATTTATTTTTATTTTCTATTCTATGATATAATTCCTTATTTAATTAGGATCTTTAAAGTTTTAGGCATATTATATGATGTAAATAGGAATTTCATCTCCTATATTTATTTGTATTTATTGCATTATTCTATACAAAATGGGCACCAATGTGTAGTCAAGACACCGTTTCAACATCTATTTTTCTCTCATTTGAAAACCACAACGTTAAAAAGAACAAAGATGTTTCTGTTTATCATTTAAGTGATTATAAAATCATTACATTATTTTGTGGCCTCTTTTATACGACCTAAATGAGAATTACACGTCACCAATCATTTTCTATCTTTATTAGTGAAACATTAAGTGAGTTATACAAGCCAATGCAAGACTCACTAATCACACGTTGTGTTGAGATCATGGACTTGGATAAAACCAACACAACTAACAGCACTGCAGTATCTACTATGAAAAGCATTTGGTCTAAGGTTTACCCAAAACCTCGTAGATGTTGGCTGCCGACAGGTTGCTTGGTAAGAGTTTCTTAAATCTTCCCTAAGTCTCTCACATATAAATTGATTATTGCATTTATTGTCGTCTCACTTTCCCAGAAATTACTTGACGTTCTCCATGAGGTGTTACCAAAGATGTCTTTGATTGCTTCTGATTTTAGCTACCTGCCAGATGTGAAGTTACCTGGTGAAAGAGCTCCCTTGGTTTCAACTAAAGTATATTCTTCTTATACTTTTAACAAAACTGCTGTTGTCTGTTTTTGCATCTTGTCGACTTTAGAGAGAAGTTTAATTAACTGATCTTTCCTTATGAATGGCAGAAAGACGGGAGCAGCACAGATTATGACAATTATATGGAGGCTAAGGTTCACTTTACCTCTAGCTTCTTTCATTTTCAACTTTTTCGTTATTCTCACGTGTTCACTTCATCTCGTGTCTTACATTATAAGTGGATACTGTATTTGTTGCTTGAAACAATCTTGCTTAAATTTAGTAGTATGTTTTAAGTATTATTTCTTAAATTACGCCGAAGCACTCATGATTTGCTAAAGGTAATGGCTACAAAAGCAGTTGAACATGGCAATTTGAACGTACTCGAAGTTTCACATTTTATAATTTTATTCAATAAATTCGTATGGCATGATAACATGTGTTTATTATTACGGACTGTATGGCCTAGGAAGTAGGAACTTCGTTTTTTAAGATTGTTACTTGTTAAAAGATGTTAAGTGCCAAATGTACATCCGAGGGAGGATAAGAAATTATACAAGTGCCGAGCCAAAGCGGCGTAGAAGAACCAATAAGCTGCTGTATCCAATTATTTATTTATCACTGATAGAAACTCCCTTCAAACAGGGTAGGAACTGCTTTTATGCATTGTCGCCCTACTCTAGAGAAATCCATTTTCTTAGTTACTAGTGATCAGGAACGATCTAAGTTACAAACGTATATTTCCTTAGTAGGAACGTAAAAGCTGATTGGGAGCATAAAGGCCTTGGTGGTGTAATAATATGAAGAACCTGAAGCATTGGGAGCATAAATGTCTTGGTACTAGTGTAATTTAAATTGGAATTCCTTAAGAATTTTCTTTAAATTGCAAGATGCACTGATGTTTTAAAAGTTATCCCGGAGATCCCCGTGATTGATATTACTGACCTGTCTCCTTACTAATCACAAGTGATTGGGTATTTTATAGTAATTTCTGGATGATTTTGTTGCTTCCACTTGCAACATATAACTATTTAAGCTCAATCACCATTTCATTGGAGTACAGAACTATTTACGTGCTGTCTTGTCATAGAACAATCTCTTCCTCCACTTCTAAAAATACATGGTTGTGATAAAGCATGTGTTTATCTTTTGCAGGGTGACGCTGATATCTTCTTTCCTACAGACTTTTGGTTCTTGGAGCGAATAGATCATTATTGTTCTGGGCGGCTAAAACTTCATGGTGATCATACATCAAAAAAAGGAAAGAAAAGGAGAACAATTACGGTAAGGCAATACCAGATGTGTTTTTGCTTCAAATGGTTAGCAACTTAGTGTTCTCTAGCTCAATGATTTATATTTGATGTTAGCTGGAAACATCATCTTTCATGGAGGAGTTTGGTTTACCCACAAAAACGAGAACCAAGGATGGATACAACCCACTCTTGGATGATTTCAAGAATACCAAATTTTATCTCAGTGTCCCTACACACAATACTAAGTAGCTAATAGTCATGCTCAATGCAAGTACTTTCATTCACAAGGGCGTGCCACGGACGTGTATACCATTTGAGCATAAATGAGTTCCAAAGGGTGTCTGTGGTCATACATAATTGATGGGCATTTTTTCCTTGGACATGTGGCCCTTCTCTCTGAGACCCCACAAATTGTTTGATTTAATTGTAATACACATTTTTACATAGGTTTTAGAACAACACGACTTTTATAAATCACAATAATCTTTGTAATGTCGTATTTGGCAGTACTTTGATTTGTACACTGCAAGATCCTACCCACAAGGTATATACCTCAACCTTTAAGTGATACCTCTTCCTCCAGAATTTGAAGTTGAAAGATTAAAAAGATATTGATTATAAAGATATTGCAAATGAGATTAAAAATGATGATGAAATTTTAAGTGTTTGGGAGGCATAAATGATTCAATATTTTTAATAAGCAAAAAGGTTATTATTAATACTTTGTAGCCAAAAAAAACTTATATATAAGTCGCAAGTGTTAAAATAGTTGTTGGAGGTTTTTAAAAGAAATTTAATCGTTTATAATTGGTTCTAGATATTAAGTGCATGATTCTACTTTCATATGAAACAAGTTAAAAAGTAAGACTCGGAGTAATAATTAAAATTTTGTTTTGACTAAACAAGGTTTTAAAATCATTAGTGTAGTTTTCATAGTTTAACAAGCGACCTCCTTGGCTACCATTATTACGCTTTTGGTAGTTAAACATTCTTACATGTGTCTAATATTAATGGTTTTAACTTCACACCCGGTAAATCAATTTAAGAAAATCCTTCGTAGAATGGGGGTATAATCTCCAAGATTAATGTATTGCTCTCTGATGTTTAACAAAATTTGATAAAAGTTGGTCGTGGTGAGATGAAAAGAACATTAAATTTATTATGAAAAGATAATCCTACCTACAATATTTTCCAGTTTTTTTATATCTAACATAATGATCTATAAATAGGATTTGACATCTATGTTCAAGATAATTCATAGTTAAAGATAGAAGGTAATATATTCCTAAATTTTTTAATTTCAGAGTAGAGATGACACTAGGCTTTTCAGTTATCTCAACAGAATGAAATTTTTGTTCAATCTGTATCTCACTTGGAATAATGGGTATACGCAAAAAGAAAAATAAAAATTTAATGTTAAAATAGATGGATATTTCCTTTTCTCCAACATGAAATATAAAAAAAAATCTGATTACATAAATATCAAATTACAATGTCAAATAATTATAATTATAATAATAAAAGATGTGTCCTATAAATAAATTACTAAATTAAGAATCAAAATTAATATAAGTTTATTAGATTGTTTAATAAACTAAAAAAATATTTTAGTTACTTAAAATACAACAGGTATAAAAATAAGATAAATATTAAAATAAATATAAAGAAAAGAATGAAATAAATATGCATATACTCGTACTCATATTCATCTCATATCATCTAATTTAAAAATTTGAATATTAATTGTATTCATATTATATTTAATTTAGAGATTCCTCCTTAAAATTAAGAAGCATTTGGATAATAGTAATGTAAACGGATTCAATTTGAAAAAAAAAAGAGCAAATCTACAGCTAATAAAATATTTGTCCCATTATTCCAATTTGAAACTTTTTTAGGTAATTTATGGCTAATTTGGGAAAGCAAACAATTTGAAGTAGTGACTCCAAACGGGCAGTGGGACTAGGCACATTGAGAAGGTTGCAAGGTCAGTGAGACTTATTAATAAATCACTTTTATTTGAAATTTTGACATTTATAAGTGCAAATTAGGTTTGCCAGCGAAAATACATATATAAAAATTGTAGAAATAACAACTGAGCTTATAAATGCATGTTTGTGCAATTACAAAGGCAATATATTACAAACTACACTATAAACACATGTCTTCCTACATTCAGCTTAAGCATTTTATAAAGCATTCCTACTATCACCATTTGAAAAGGAGAAGAAGATGAACAAGCACCGATGAGTTTCTCACAAGATGAACAGCTGAAAACGAGTCATATTCAACAATTAATTACACTGTCTTTGGTTATGTTAAATATGTCTAACCAAAATGGTATATATTAACAAAATCAAGAAAACTCACCAATCATTTTCAATGTACCTTCGAGTCCCATGATTTTGACGTAGAATATCCATCCCAAGGATGATAATCTTCAACTCGAGCAAGCTCAAATTCGTCTCCGTTTTTCTCTGCGTTACACTTCCTAACCAATCTATGAATCTCTTCTAATTCAAATGTGATCTCTTTCATAGTTGGACGTTTCTTTCCATTCAACTCTAAGCATCTATTGGCAAGATTAGCAATGGCAATGATTTCTCTTTTCTCTGCTTCTTTCACAATTCTCTTGTCAACAATGTCAAGCAGATTGTCCTCCTCCACACACTCAACAAAATATGAAGCTAAACTCTTGAACTCTCCAGATCTTACTGATGATATTGGCTTCTGGCCTGTTAAAAGTTCAGCAAGAACTACTCCAAAACTGTACACATCACTTTTCTCTGTAAATTGACTAGTGTGAAAATACTCAGGATCCAAATAACCAAAGGTGCCTTGAACAACTGTTGTAAGATGAGTAGCTTCAATAGAAATTACTCGGGATGTTCCAAAATCTGCAATTTTTGCCCTATATTTTTCATCTAACAGTATATTAGTGGATTTGATATCTCTATGATAAATGGGTTTAGATGCAACTGAGTGCAGGTAAAACATGGCTCCTGCAATCTCAGTGGCAATTCTCAAACACATATCCCAGGTCATTGGTAATAACTCCTTGTTTTGGTCATGCAAATATTCAAAGAGATTACCATTAGGTATGAATTCATAAACAAGTAGGGGAATTTCTGTCTCCAAACAACATCCTAACAACCTCACCACATTTCTATTGTTAATTTGTGAAAGAATGACAAACTCATTGATGAATTCTTCAACATTTCCTTCCACCTTAAACTTTTTCACTGCAACAATTGTACCATCTACCAGCATTCCTTTGTAAACAGTACCTTGCCCTCCTTTTCCAACAACTCTATTCATGTTAAAGTGGTCAGTGGCTTTCTCTAAATCATCTAAGCTAAAGAGAATAGCTTTGTCTAGATTAGCTTCATTGGATGATATTCTTTGTTGCAACAACAAACCACCATTCTTTTTGAAGAACTTCTGTTTCCCTTTCTCTATCACTCTCTTCCTTACATCCTTATACAACAACCATAGACCAAGGAGGAAAATGATAGATCCCACACTTGACGAAACTCCTACACAATTTGTCACAATAAATTCATCATGGATTTTACAAAAGTTGTTGTGCATGCATCTATAGTTCTAACAAAACGAAATTTCACAGAGATGTAGTTAACCATCTGGAAAAATACAAAAAACTAGATAATTATTTTTCATAAATACTTATAATGGATTTCTATCACAAAATAAAATTACCTATATGAGTTAATTTGTAGAAACCTTTTTCTAGTTTTCTTCTGCTACAATTAGAAAAAATTATTAGTCTAAATCTATTTTTATATATCTAGTCTTGATAAGTGCCTTTATAAATTTAATACGTACCTACTATAGCCCACTTCTTGGTTTGACTGTTATTGTAACCTGGTAAGGCTGAAACATCAGAAACGAAGTTAGATTAGGTTTTAACTTACATGTATATATTAACTTTCACTTAAAAGGGTATGATCAGACTGCATGGAATTAATTAATTTGATACCAGAAGTTATACTGTATTTAGATTTTAGAAAATATGTGCAATGTTAAATGCAAATCAATTCTATCCAAAACAATAGTATATAAATTATTTTATATAACACTACCACTGTAGAACAATGTAAAGTTACTGCATAGAGATCATACCAGTGCAGCCTCCTGCAAGGTAGGGATTGCCATAGAAGCCTTCTAAGCAGTCGCATCTCCAACCTGTGGTTTGCGAAGATGTAAAATTAGAGCGATTACAAGTGACATAATCTGATTCTGAAAGGAGTTGAAGGGTAGAATTGTGGAGTGTGTTGTCCAAAATCTTCCACTCAAGAATTGCAGGAACATGATCCATATTGTTAAAATCAGACGTAACTTGCCCATGTACAATGAGCGCATAACTACACGGTTCACTCACAGTATTATTGTTTTGGGTGTTAAAATCTTGAAGTGTTGCGTTATATTCTAAAAGATACTTGGGCAGTGAAGTCTCGCAGCAGTACCTGCCACTGCAACTACCTTCTCTTACCAAGTTGAAGTTATCGTTGACTTCTTCAATGTCATCACAAATAGAAACACAACAAGCAACATTGGACCCATTGGACTGCAAAAAAGCAAGGTTGTTGCAACCAATGGCCATAAATTTGTTGGCATCCTGGGAATACACGAAAGGGCTTCCTCTCAGGTTTATTACCTCTGGCTTCGCTCTTCTGCTTGGGCAGTTCCAATGGAAAATTGGATTCATTATATAAACTTCATGCATGCCAAGGACTCTCACCTCCAGATTTAAAGACTTTAGGTAGGGTTTTTGACCCTCAGAAGTTTCTCTGCATTCGATTTCAAACCACTTGTCTACGTAGCATTTCGGATCTTTCATTCCAAAGGGGTAATAGATCTCAACACCTCCACATATGGAACTACACCCAGGTTTTGCTATAATAAGCTCATGTGCAGAATATGCCAGAGGATATATAGGCAATGTTATCAACATGATGATGACGAGAAATGGTAGTTGCAGAATCATTGTGGCTAAAACAGTAATCCCAATAACTATACCAGATTATTAGAAGAAGCATATATTTATGCATAACTTAAGATAACTGCTTAATGAATTTCTAAGTATATGTTATTGATCTTCTGGAAGTCAAACTTTGACATGCAGTAATACTGGAATTTAAAATTTGGTTTGAACAATTCTCCATTGCCTGCAGTAGTGAGCTATGAAGAGATGATGGCTTGATTGAGATGGAAGGGATAAAGAAATTTCCTCATCATCTTCACTCTCCAAATAGTCAAAAGGTCATGCTAAGATATCAATATATATATAATAACTAGTCTTGTTTTGATTAATATATTATCAAATATCTATTGTTTGAACAGTACTAATTTATTAGCTTGATTGATTAAGGAAAGATACAAATAATGGTGAACTTGTAATTGTTGGTATAATTGCATACACTTTCTACAGAGATATACTCAACCTACGTATTCATGCACTATTTCTCCTTTCACCATTTGAATTTGAATAATTTAATTCCTGATCTCCATCTAAAAACTGATAATTTTCTAATCATTGATGAATTGATCAACTATAGAAATATTCATTGACTTATAAGATAAATGCTTCAGCTTTCAGAGTTATATATATATATATATATATATATATATATATATATATATATATATATATATATATATATATATTATATATGTGTTTTTTTTTTTTTTTTATATATTTTTTTT
>Ga0123342_1006576_pt1 | contig 16011 bp, 6 predicted proteins | sample Turbeawhitnodule_FD_89960 | JGI IMG/M metagenome (GOLD analysis project Ga0123342, IMG submission 89960) | Root nodule microbial communities of legume samples collected from Mexico - Turtle bean Mexico white nodule | ecosystem: Host-associated > Plants > Roots > Nodule | place: Mexico: Nepantla... | reverse complement strand
TCGGCGATGTGCTTGCTCCGGCGATCTCTAATCACTTGGTCGCCTGAGTTTACATCTGGCGACTTCATCTTTAACCCGGTGACCGCCGGTTCTGGTGTGCTGGAGATCGAAGCACGCCAACTTAATAACTGGCGACTTCACGAGCCCCCCGACTTCCTTCCCTTCTGCCAACCTGGCGTCTTGTCAACACGCCTATACCGTAGCTTGATGCCACGTCATCACTTCCGACTACCAGGGCGGTACAGATCCCAATGTCAAGCTTCTACCTAATTAGGGGGAGCCTCTTTCAGATCCTGAGAAGTACAAGAGAGTAGTTGGAAAATTGAACTATCTCACTGTTACTTGTCCTGATATTTCCTTTGTAGTCAGTGTGGTGAGTCAATTTCTTAAAGTTTGTGGAAGTTTGTGAAAGTTTTATGGAATTATCAAGTATAAGATTCACTAAATAGAAAACAAAATAATAAAGTTTGTGGAAGTTTTGTCATGATTGCAAGAATTGTAAAGAAAGCAAATAAAAATGTTTGTTGGTTCAATTGGGAAAATTGGGATTGTGGTTCATCCTTCCTACTCTTTTGTATTTTGAAAAGCATAGTAATATTCTATAATTTGATTGATATTGATGCCCATATAAAATTTATTTATTTCGATTCCTCGCATATAAAATTATTAAGAGAGTCTCCTAAATATCGATTTCTCGTATATATATAAAAACTCTTTAGCATTACGATTAGATGTCGATGACAATTAACATTTCAAATCTATTCCTAGCATTCCATTATGTTAGGCATTATCATTTGGGTCATAAACTTAGAGTTACTTTTAAGCAAATCTAAGGATCTTTAATCATGGTAAACAAGCATTACTAATAAAATGAGAATATCAATCATCAATCAAGAACATAATATTATATTTAAATATCAACTCGCTACATAAGAGTTTGAGCAGATTATTATCAATCCCAAAGGGTCGAATTAGCCACTCATGTTGGTGATGACAAACATGGATGCATTGATTCGGTCGACTTGTTGCAAATTGAGTGTCGAACTTGGACAAAAGTGTTCTAAAGTAATTCACCATGGTAGGGGGAAGCCTTGTGAACCAACTGAGTGTCCCTCAACACGGAGTTGTCAGACGTATAGAGGCTCATCTTCCTTTTATATGCATCCATGTGCTCGTCCGGATCTGTAGTTATGTCATATTGGTCAATGTTCAGCCCTTTCCAATTAGGAGGAAATTGTGCTTCCATGATTTGATCAGTAAAGGGATATTCCTTAGGTTCTTCCTCTAAAATAACAATGCGTTCGATTGTTTAAGCCTGGATGATGCATGAGTCTGAGTCCGGAGAATGGATATCTTTTCTTGATTCCTTGTGTCCTCAATTTTTTTCGGGGAGGACAGTATTCTAACTTTTGGATTTGGCCTTCGAGGCCTTGGTTCAAGTATGATTTCAGCCAGTTGTTGCCTCATTTGATCATTTTGTCCTTGGAGGATTCATATTTCCTCTTTGTTCTTTTAACGCATGACTCCCATCTCCTCCTTGTTTTTTTGGCGCATCCCTACCATCTCTCTTTGTAAGGTTTGGAACATACCTATTTGCATGGCCTTCGTCATTCTCCCGCTTGCCATATGCATTGTTGATACTATTTGATGCTCTTCAATACTATCTTGGCCCCACGGTGGGCGCCAATTGTGCTTGTATAAGGCCTAGATAGTACCTGTTATCGGCTTGAACAATTTTTTCTCGTCCCTCGGTCGCTCATCCTTTGCCTTCTCATTCTTGTTCTCTCGTACTCGGTGGGAGTAGCCTTACAAAAGGTTCTTTGAAGATCAAGTAAGTGTTTTGTATTAGAGTGAATAATATATTGATAAAAGCATACCTTACTCTTTTCTAATCATGCTTATTTATAGTGCTTATAGTGGGTTATTTCGTTTATGGGCCATACTTAATGAATATCTTTGCTAAAACAACATTATCGGATTTATAACATATTACTTGATTTATTGCGTATCTCTTTATATTATCTTAATGTATTGAATCTATCCGGTCGACTCCTGACACCGAGTGACGTGGTTCACGCGACCCCGGTTAGTACAGTGTAGTTGTTTACATCTCCTTAATAGACACATTGGAGGTTGTTGTGGGAACCTCCATGTTAAACATTTTACTGATACATATAATAGATATTTTATGTCTAAGATGTATGAAATAATTTTTGTCATTTCTTTCCCATTTTATTGTAATAGGCAAACACCCTTATTCGAATGTGACTTCTATATGATATATTGGATAAGAGTAACTATTTGGTTAAATATCATTGACTCTTGGACAAAGTATTTAATGATCAATCTTGTGAATGAAATGTTTCAAGTATTTAATGATCAATCTCCATTGTGCCAGGATGACATCAAAAAGCTGAGAGAATAATTGACTACTTTTTAGGTTAGAAAACATGATTTTGAATATATTTTTTTAGTAGAAATGTTTAATTATTGTTATTGACAGTTTATTGTATTTTAGGTTTTATTTTGAAGACAAAAATAATATTATTTTTTAAAACGTCCAAAATTTACATAAGACAGTACACGGTCTGACTTAAATTTTGGACCTTTTGAACTTATTTTTTTTATTACCCCTTTACATCGGAATATGTTTTCGTCTGACAAAAAATAGAAGTTTTTACGTCAAATATTTGGTTTGATGTAAACTTACCTCACCCACACCTACGTCAGATTGTTATTAAACGTAAAGTGCCCTAAATAATATATGTAAAAAACCTTTTCTACACTAGTGGGACTTAAAGAATTTCATGACACATGATTATTTGTTCAAAAAATTTTAAAGACGAGAGTCCCATGTATGAAGTATCATATCAGTGACGAGGAATGAATGCAATTTTGTTTAAGTCGTTTGTACTCCTCTTGGCTGGTTTGTTGTTGAAAATTCTTATAATTACACAAATATGTATTCACAATTTTTGGTTGTCTCATTTTATTATTTGCATTGTAGGGAAAAAAAAAAAAATAGTCGGCCAAGAATAGTAGAAGTTGAATGATGCACTCCATCTACTATCGTGAGAGGGGTACACATTGTTAGAGTTGTGCCTCATTAGGGTTGAAGAAGAGGTAGCATGAATTGAGTTTGCTGACCTTGTATCTCCACCTCCTCACTATGAGATGTGGAAGGTTGCTCGCACGAAATTAGATGGAAAAATTGTTAAAAAAAAAGTCGAGTTCAAGAGGGGATGAATTGAACTATCAAGATTTTTTAATTTTTTTTTGAAGAGTTAGGATGGTGTTTCTTGTAAAATTAATTGATTGCAGCAAAATTGGTACAAACTTTAATAGATTAAAAATTCCAGTCATAGTAAAAACAAGATCAATTCAAAGGCTGAAATAACGAGAGAAAGGGAGAGAATATTACACAATAATTTTATGATGGTTCACTCTTAAACAACAGCTACATCATGTTGCTCATCTAAACAAGTGAAGCTCACACTATATCAATTGTTTATAAATACAAAATACATCAAGAACACCACTCTTGAATCCTACAAGAGTGTTTTTTTTCTTACCTTTGTAAAACCTTATTACAAAACCATAATTAGAAACCCTATCCAATCATGGTCAATCACCACAAATCAAAATTATACAACAAAATAATATCATCTGAATACAACAATATCAAAACTAGATTAGAAAAATTCAGGTGAAATCCTTTTAGCCAAAAAGATTGATCTCAAGAACAGTTAAAGAAAGCTGCAAGATTTGGTCTAGTCCCCCCAGATTTTCATGTGATGGCAGATGATTGTTGTTACTTGAGGTGTCAGCCTAGTTGAGATGTCAAGTTGCATAGTGATGCCTAACATGAAAGCTTTTATAAAAAAAAGAAACCTCCAAGAAAACACTTTTAGACTCAATAGATTAACTCTTTCAGATGTAAAGGTATTCTAAAATTTCAAACTTCAAAAAATGTATTAAAAAAAGCTCTAAGAATGAGAGTTATATAGAATTTATCATGTTAATTTAACGAATTAAAATTGCATTTTAATCTATTGATTTCACTTATTAATGAAAAGAATGGATTAAATCACTATTCCTATATATTAAAATTGATTCATAAAGATCCTTCTGAGTACAAGACATTTCAATATATTAAAAACTCATTTTAACATTTAAAACATCCTACCATGCCATACCTACTAATGGTTTTAGGTAATAATCGACATTGTAATCAACTAAAATATCCATTGCAGTATTTTAAGACTTAGGATTAAAGCATTTTAGAAGATTAAACTATAACTTAATCAATTAAAATTATCCTTTAGCCACTATAAGTTCTAAAAAATATTTAAATAAGCTTTCTTATGCACTTATAAAGATCAAACTAATATCAGAGAAGAAAAACATACAAATTAAAAAGACACAACACACACATACACATTATATATACCACTAAGTCTTCAATCTTTAAGAATCCTTTAAGAGTGGATTCATTAGATATTGCAACACCAACAATTTCAACAAACTACCTTTATTTTATGAAGACAATATAATTGAGTGTTTGTGAATTTGTATGAAATAACCTTTCCCATACATTGCAAAAAAAAGAAGCCAAAACATAGAAACAAAGTGGCAACATGATATAACCTTTAGTCGCATTAGATTCTCAAAATAAAGTTAAGTTTCCTCTAATATGGTATAGGGTCAATCTAGATTTGTATGAGGAGTAAACAATTATGTAAGAACAATTATATTATTTTCTTTCTTTCAGAAATTATCAAGGAGAAATTGGAATTTAAAACGAAACAAAAGGTAACATAGAGTGAAGACTAGACTGTCTATAGACAATTCTCTAACAGACCATCTAAGAAGGTATAATTACCTTTTTGGTTCCTACATTTGGGGTCAATATTCAATTTACTATAGTAGTTTTTAAAAAATCAAGTTGGTCCCTTTGTTTTTTAAAAAGTACCCAAATTGATCCTTTCTATTAACTTCCCCCCAACGACGTCAAGTTCTGCTGATATGGCACAGAGAATTGTAGATGTGGACTGTGAATTGCGAGACACATGGAGTTGGATGTTGTGTGAGGTGACAAGTGGAGGGGTTGGCAGATTAGTAAAGTTGAATACATTGGGGTTAGGATTTTTTAATTGCAATCAGTGAGTTTGGGCAATTTGGTGAATTGCAATTTGGGCAATTTGGTGAACTATGCGATTTGGGTGATTTGGTGAATTGTGAAATTTGGGCGATTTTTCCATTTTGGATTTCAATTATGGTGCAGTGGTGGTTTTTGGTCCTTTCTAAGGTTAGGTCTTTTTCATTTACATTGTGTTGGTTCATCAATTGGTGGGTCTCAAATGTTGTTTAATTGAATGTTTTATTTTATATGTTGTATGTCCTGTATTTGATTACTCTAAGGGAACATTTACAGTAGTTTATTATGTAGGGTCCCACCATGTGCAAAAAAAAATTGTGTGTGGTCCAACATTTGTTTTTTGACAATTAATTGAAGGATTAGTTTGTAATTTGTTTGGTATTTATGTCCATATGTATATTTTACAGGGATACCTTTTATAAATTTGTTATCATGTATGAAGGTGTTTGTTATCTTGTGGTCCACCATAGTGAGAGATTTTCTGATGGTGACAGAGTGATGAGATATGTTGGTGGTGATATGTCAACATGGTCATGTTACTATGATAGATGAAGTTACTTTGAAATAGTTGGCATTGTAAAGGAGATTGGCTTTTCAATAATTGAACTGATGTGTTATTCACGTAGAGGTTGTTCAGTGTTGGAAGATAGATTGCAACTTGTGGTTGATGATGGTGGTACAATAGATATCTTCAAAGCTGCAAATAAATATTTTGATGTTAACTTATATTTTAGTGCACGGTATATCAGAGGCAGAAGTTATGGAGGGCTTAGGTGACGGTTCATGAGAGGTTGGGGTTGAGGGTGAGGGTGAGGATGATGGTGGTAAGGAAGGTGATGTTGGTGACGATAATGAGGAGGAAGGTGATGGTGAGGATATTTGTCAGGATATTGGTGAACATGATGCTATGGAACCTGATGTTGAAGCTATTGGTGGTAAGAAAGGTGATGGTGGTAAGGGTATTGGTTGTTGAGGAGGAGAGATGTGATGATGGGGAGGAAGAAGGTGATGATGATGGTGGGCATGTGTCAGAAGATTCTTCTTGGTTAAGGGAAGTTGAATTTATTGAACGTGAACTTGAAGTTCAGAGTGAGACCGATAATAATAAATGTAAGGGTTAGGGTGAGACATTTGTTAAGGTTGAAGAGTTAAGGGCTACTAACAGTAGGCAGAGGCGCACAAGTATAAGGCAGGCAAATAATCCCATAGAAGGTTATGAACCAAATTCTGTAGTTGATTTGTAGAATTTGGGTGATGATGATGATGATGAAAGTGAAGGTACAGTTGTGCATGATAGAGGGTTGTTAGATAATGATTGGGAATCAAAACAGTTAGACAACATGGATGAAGTTGAAAATAATGATGAGGATATTCTTTCTATCCATTGTTGACTTTGTTTGTGTATATTTTTCATTTAACTATTGTATATATGACTTTTTACAGGGTTTGTTGCCTGCCATTCAACTGTTGATACTTGAAGCAGTCCAACACTTTTGTGTTCGACATTTGTACTCCAACTTCAGAAAAAGGTTCCCAAGTCAAAAATTAAAAAGTTTAATGTGAAGGACAACCAACAACAATATCCCCAAGCATGGGAGAGGGAGATGAGAGTTATAAAGGAAGTCATTGATAAGACTTTCAAACATCTAATTGCAAAAACTTAACAGAGCACATACAACACCTAAGAGAAGTGTTGTAGACTCTATGAAACCCTTCTCTTTTTGCCAAAAGATCTAAATGCTATTTTGTTGTCCCAGAATTGGAGTACTTAAGCCATATTATTAATGAATAGGAAGTTTGTACAGAACCCTGCAAAGTTGTTGCCATTGTAGGTTAGCCTGTACTACAAACCTTGAAATAGTTGAGAGGGTTTTTAGGCTTAACTGGTTACTATAGACGATTTGTACGTGGGTATGCTAAAGAAAGAAAATTTCATTTGGTGTGAAAAGACTAAAAGAGCCTGTGAAGACTTAAAGAAGATGATGAGCAGTACTCCAGTTTTGGGACTGTCTAATTTTCCAAAGGTCTTTGTGGTGGAGGTAGACACTTCATGGAAAGGCGTGTGAGTAGTATTGATGAAAGACCACCATTCCATTACCTTTATTAGTAGAATTTTTAACCTTAAAAACAATTTTATTCAACATATGAGAAAAAGCTTGTGGGAGTAGTCTATGCGGTGCAAAAATGGAGACATTACCTATTGAATCGCCATTTTACTATCAGAACATAACATTACAACCTTAAATACATTTTAGATAAGAGATAGACCACAAATTTTCAATAGTGGTTGGTCAAGCTTATGGAATTTGATTTCACCATAAAATATTGAAAGGGAAAGGATAATGTTGTGGTTGATGCACTCTCTCGAAGGGACTTAATGGAATCTAGAGGTCTTATTACTTTATAAATACAATCTGATTTACTAAATGAGATACAACAATCGTGGATTACAAATATTCATTTGCAAAAGCTCATAATAGAATTACAGGAGAACACCAACTCATATAAACATTACATAAAGGGACATGAGCTAAGGAGAAAATGAGACTGGTGCTAGGGACTGATTTGTTGTTGAGAAAGAAGATTTTGCAGTGGCTACATGCATTAGCAGAACGGGCTCATTCGGGTATGAACACAACAATTAAAAGGATGAAAGCATAGGTTTATTGGAAAGGACTGAATAGAGACATTAAACACTTCATCTAGAGGTGTTTTGTGTGTCATTAAAATAAATATGACACAATGACTAACCTAGGCGTTCTACAACCTTTACTCATTTCACAAACCATTTGGCAGCACATCGTCATGGATTTCATAAAAGGCTTATTGAATTCAGATGTTAAACAAGTCATCTTTGTGGTGGTAGACAAACTAAGTAAAACTGCTCATTTATGGCCTTAATAATGATAAGTGCCTAATTTCAGTAATATTTCATATTAAAATATAGGCGCTTATGGGTATTAATTGCTAAAATAAGTATAAAATAACCCCTAATTTATGAAATTATACCTTTTTACATATTTTATGATTTTAATTTAAATAAGAACATTTATTCTTAAAATTGTGTTAATTTCAGGTTTCTAGGGAAGAATGGAGATAATTGGGCAAAAGGAAAATATACAAAGCTAAAAAGAGAAAGTTGGAATACATCAACACTCACTAAAGTTGTCCAAATTCGTAAAAAGCCAAGATTGCCACAAGTGGATCTCGCTCAAGCGAGTAAAATCTCGCTTGAGCGAGATAACGTCAAAGATATTGGGCCTTTTTATGTTTCAAATGAGTCCATTCGTGCGACGCAAGAAGTCACCTAACCCTAGTAAATTAGGTTAAATAGGGTGCTTGAGGCACAACCCTAGGGTGCAAGATTGAGGGGAAAACACCATTGAGTGACTTGTAACCCAATTGAAAGAATATAAGGTGTTAGAAGATGTGTGACTAATTCTACCTTGTGGATTTGGGAGTGATATGTTCAATCTCTTATGTATTGAGGTGATATTTACATATGATATAATATTATGTTCTTGATTGATTATTGGTATTGTTTTTTTTTGTTTCTAAATAGTTGTGACATGTTTGAGAATCTTAAATCTGACCGGAAAGTATTTTTAGGGTTCTAACGTCTGAGTGTTAGGAATAGATTTGAAATGTTAATTGCTATTAACGTCTGAGCTTGATTCTAAGTTGTTTTTATAAATAGGCGAGGGATCGATATTTAGGAAACAATCTTAATAATTTTATATGCGAGGAATCGATATAAATGAATTTTATACGGGCATCAATTTCAATCAAAGAACATAATGCTACCATGCTAATCAAAATACATGAGAGTGAGAAAGATGAAATCTAATTCCTATTTCTCCAATTGAAGCAACAACTTTTTGATTTTTTTTCTTATTAATTCTTGCCATTATAACAATTTTAAAACCAACCTTTTATTGTTATGTTTTATATTTAGCGAATATTGTACTTGATAATTCAACTGTTCCTTGTGGGATCGATATCCGTCCTTAGGCACAAATTATTACTTCTAACAACGAGGTGCACTTGTCGTAAAAAGTCATCACTTAACTCACCGTATAATACATGGAATGTAGCTCAAGAATTTATGGACAGCGTGTCCCAAGTTACATGGATTTTTGGAAACCATAACCTGTGATAGAGATTTGTTTTTTTAGAGCCAATTATGGCATAAATTTATGGCAGTACAAGGGGTGCAAATTCAACTTTCCACAAGTTATCACCCCCAAACAGATGGACAAACTGAAGTTGTAAATATGTGCTTAGAAACCTATTTGAGGTGTATGTGTGTTGACTCACGCACAAATGGGTGCAATGGCTTCCTCTTGCAGAATGACAGTATAACACCACATTCCATACAACTATAAAGGCTACTCCTTAAGAAATTATATGGACAACCTCCTCCTCTTCGTATTTACCAAGGGAATCCAACATTGAATTGGTAGATTGAAGCCTTATCAAGAGAGAAGAAATGTTGAAAGTCCTAAAGTTCCATTTAAAATAGGCACAAGAGAGGATGAAACAACTGGTGGTTAAACGAAGATCAGAGAGATGTTTTGAAATTGGTGACATAGTTTATGTTATGTTGCAAGCTTAGAAGAAGATTTCAGTTAACTTGATACCACATGATAAACTAAGCCCTAAGTATTTTGGTCCTTACAAGATTTTGGACATGGTAAGAGAAGTGGCTTACAAACTAGAACTACTAGTGAATTCTAAGGTTCACAACGTTTTCCATGTATCACAACTAAAGAAACATGTAGGTATGAAGGTGGTTTCGATTTAACTGCCTTATCAAACGAAGGAAAGGCTAGAAGAGAAAGAGCTTGAAACCGAGTGATAGTCAAGAGAGAGGAATGGTCGTTATAAAAGTTTTGGTGAAATGGAAGCACCAACTCTCTGAAGGCGCAACATGGGAGTTCTACTACGATTTGAAGAAGAAGTACCCTTTATTCCATTTTTTAGGGAAAGAATATTGTTGTGGGAGGGGTATTATTACATCCTAACGTTTTGGGATCTGATTATCAAATTTGTTGGAACGTTTAGTTTTGGGATTTGATTAGCATATTTGTGGGATGCTTAGTTTCGGAATTTGATTAGCATAATTGTTGGGACAATTTGAGATTTAATTAGCGGATTTTATGAGATGATTGACTATGATATCTTAATCAAAACATATATAAATAAGCAAACGAGTGTATAACATTCTCTATAGTTGTTCTTTTTTCTTGGTGTAATTGGAATCCAAATTAGGATTCTCTTTTCCAAGCTTAGACATTCTTCCGAATCTCTTACGAGAGTACCTAAGCACTTGTGGACGGGACGCTCACACTAACCATGGCGTTAGATGTTATTTCATCTCCCTCACGTAGACATTCATCTTAGTACTTGGTTATGTGTCTAAATGATCCTATTATTGTTCTTATTAGACGTCAACAATAAACATTACTTCATCTTCATAGACGATAACTCATATCAAGGATTCAATTTAACCAAAGTTCAATTTTCTCAAAATCTCTTCAAAACTACCTTGAACGGTTGATTCTTGTTGAGTTCTAATAAAAAACATATATTTATATATATATATATATATATATATATATATATATATATATATATTTCTTCTTTTTTATATTAAAATGGTCAAAGTCCTCTTGGTTACAAGTCTCCCCCTTATCACTTCCAACGCGGAATCGCAGTTGCAGTTACTACTGGCGGCTATCATCTCCTTGTCCAACTTGCGCACACTTTAAAGATAAGCTTAATGATGCGCAAAGCATATCTAAATTTTCTCCGAACACTCGATGCTAAATTTTCAAAATCTCTTTCTTCTATTGACGGTGTTGTTTCTGCTATGGAAGCCTGCCATATGCAAAAGTGGGTGCAGGGAAAAGTGTGGCCGCGTTCACATTCAATTCCCATTTTACCTCAGAAATAGCGTGTTGAATCACACCACGGGCTATCCTCGTGGGTTCGGTCTGTTGTGTACGGATGCAGATGAGACTGTGCTGGATCTACCTTCTGTTCCAATAAAATTGTTTGTAAAAAACATAGATTACAAGTCACAGCAGATCCAACTCTACGACCCTCAAAATTGCTTTCCCAGGGAACTCATAAAGCTCGGCAATTCCTCTATTTCTCCATTTAAATTCCAATCATTTCAAGATCGGAATGTTTCCTTCTTCCGCTGCAACTCAATGTCATGCCCAATTTTGCAACTTGGATCTGAAAGTGACTTTCTTGATTCTGAGATAATATCTTGCACAAAGTTGAGTGATGTTTACTCCGTCCAGTGGTCTGTAAACGATGAGTTCAAGAACATCGTGGTTGCGGAATGGACCAACCCCAATTGCAGTTCCTGCGCAGCAAAAGGAAGTAAATGTAAATACAAGAATGGCACCCAAACTGAAATTGAATGTTTCGTTTGCCCCTCAAACGGGCTTCCAACATCAACTATTATACTTATTGCTGCAGGTATGTGGCGTATCCTTGTTTCCCCGTTTTCTTTCTCTGTTTTTGGTTCTTTTTTATAATGTGTCTAACAGAAGAAACACCAACAGGGGGAATAGGTGGTTTCATTCTTGTGCTGCTACTGGCCAAGGTTTTGTTTCATGTGTATGAGCATTATAAGATGAAAGGAGAAGACCAAGCTCGGATAGAGAAATTCTTGGAGGATTACAGGGCAATGAAGCCTACCAGATTCACTTACGCTGACATTAAGAGAATCACAAATGGGTTTAGTGAGAGTTTAGGAGAAGGAGCTCATGGAGCAGTGTTCAAGGGAATACTCTCCCGTGATATTCTCGTTGCTGTGAAGATACTCAACGACGCAGTTGGAGATGGAAAGGATTTCACAAACGAAGTGGGAACCATGGGCAAAATTCATCATGTTAATGTTGTTCGCTTGCTTGGATTCTGTGCAGATGGATTCCACCGTGCTCTTGTCTATGATTTCTTCCCAAATGGGTCACTGCAGAGATTTTTGGTTCCACCCGACAACAAGGATGTTTTCCTTGGTTGGGAGAAGTTGCAACAAATTGCTCTTGGTGTTGCCAAAGGGATTGAGTATCTCCATCTGGGCTGTGATCATAGAATACTTCACTTTGACATCAATCCTCACAATGTTTTAATAGATGACCACTTCAATCCAAAGATCACTGATTTTGGACTTGCTAAATTGTGTCCTAAAAATCAAAGTACTGTGTCTGTGACTGCAGCCAGGGGAACCTTAGGCTACATTGCCCCTGAAGTTTTCTCAAGAAACTTTGGCAATGTATCTTATAAGTCTGACATTTACAGTTATGGAATGTTGCTCCTGGAGATGGTGGGAGGAAGAAAGAATACAAATATGTCAGTAGAGGAAAGTTTCCAAGTTCTGTACCCTGAGTGGATCCATAATTTGGTGGAAGCCCGAGATGTAGAAGTTACAATTGAGAAGGAAGAAGATGTTAAAGTTGCAAGGAAACTTGCCATTATAGGACTTTGGTGTATTCAGTGGAACCCAGTGGATCGTCCATCCATGAAAACTGTGGTACAGATGCTTGAAGGAGATGGAGAGAAGTTAATTGCACCCCCTACTCCTTTTGATAAGACCGGTTCTTCGAAAACAAATGCAGTTGTTCCAACAAGACACCAGAATTTCGAGTTGGAAATTATTCATGAAATGGAAGAGTAAATAAAGTCTCACTTTTAAGTTTCCATCAAATGTAATTTGTACTTTAAAGTTGTAACACAATAAGCTTCTTCCCTTTTTAAGCTTATTAATTTGCTTGTTTATTGTTGCTCGCGTTATGCTTATAGTATTATACAGACTAATTTTATAAATTTACGTGTATTTATATTTTTTAAATATTATTATAAGTTTATACTGCCGATAAAAAAGTTATAAGTTTATACTGTAATTTATTGAGAAAAGAATATAAAATTAATATAACAAATTTATATTAATATAAATTGTTGAATTATGGGATGAACTTTGTATTTTATCCGTTTCTTAGATATTGTGTAACCTTAAAAGATAAAAGAGGATAATTGACACTGAACAACAAATATTATATTCACAGAAGACCTACTTGCACAATTTGTCACGTAGACGACCTACTGGTATCAACTATTTCTTTCCTGCTTTATTCATTTCATACTGAGACTTAAATATTATGTGGGCTCACAATTCAAATCATTGTGTTTTTACGTGGAAACAAAATAACAAACTAGTAATATGAAAACAGAAAGTTAATGAGACCAAAATACCAATAATCAACAACAATGTCTGATGAAAATAGAGAATCTATTCACGGAATAGAATTGGTTTATTTGCAATCCATTTGGGTTTATTCCTTCCTCCATAGGTATTTTGTCACCCCATATATAACGTGAAAATATCTTTCTATCCTTCTTATGTCACTCACTCCTATAGAGTAGTTTTCGGATTATGTAATCTGAACACACATTTGAAAAGAAACTTCTGAATTATGTAGTCCGGAAGCTAAAAAAGACTTCTGGATTACATAATCCAGAAACTAATCATGCATCTGAAAAAAGACTTCCAAATTATGTAATTCAGAAACTAATTATGAATTTTGATAAATGACTTTCAGATTTCATAATCCAAAATATTAAAGAGAACTACTTTTGAAAATATGAAAATTGATGAAGGTGAGAGAAGAATATATGAAGGTGCAGGAAGAAACAACCCTAAGTCCATCGCTCTAAGTCCACTACTATGTTAGTACCCACAGTAGTTTTGCTATTATCATCAAATGCGAAAATCAATTTTTGCTTTGAGTCAACTGTTAACACTCTTGTGGTTTTAACAAAAAGTTTTCGATTTTCACTCACTTTGGTTCCTATCTACAAATGCGTCTCTAATAAAACCAGAAAACATAAACACAAATCACTAATACCCACATGTGACAATATGAAAAATACCAAAAAGAAACATAAGCATCAAGAACACAATCCTAACGCGACAATTAAAAGAATTACCCCACCGGTTCCAATCGACAAATTGAGACACCCACTGAGTACCAAACCTTCAGGATTCATTTTTTACCATTTCTTCGTGGTGGATATGCTATGACATTTGTGTTGGGTATGAAGTCAGAACCAATTGGGTTGGGCTGACTGACACCATGTTTAGTGAGTGAACTTAATCGTGGTGTCCCTTTTATAATCTCTATTTAAAGAAATCATTGTACTTGTAATTGGTGTGCAACAAGACAGAAATGAAAATTTAATAGTTGTCCGTGTGGATGTAGGTTGCAGTTGGCGACCGAACCACGTTAAATCTAGTGTTGTTTATTTTCTACAGTTGATTCGTGATTATATGTTGTTTTCGCATGTGTTTTTTCCATCAATTTGATGCGACTTGTGAGGTTTATATGGCATGGAAGACAAGTACCAGCAACAATAGAATTTCAACATTCAAAATTAAAAAAAAAAAAAATCACCTTACAATAAGATGGATAAGTATCTTTTGGTGTGCTCAAAGTGATAGCCAGAACAAGATGATTGACAACCAGATCTCAAGTTGATGCACAATTGGCAAGAGAATTTTATTAGGAGATATTAGGACATTGACTATATGAAAATATTATGTTCGCAAGATAAGAGTTAGCTAGCAGAAAAAGGAACAATAATGTTGAATGTTTTTTGAAGGGGAGCATTTTTCATACTTTAGATTCAAGAATGATAGATGATATGGGGAGTAATCCATCATGGAAAGAGTACAAGACAAATTTATCTAAATATATATTTTTTTTCAAAATAATTTAGTCATTTTTAGGACATTGTTTGTCCTTGGGTTATGCTTATTTGGAATTCTTGGACATTGTTTTGCCCTTTACACCTTTGAATTGTACTACTACTTTCATTTACGCTTGAGGAGAAAACCAGAAGACTGATCTAGTATAAAAACTGTTAGAAATGTTAAGAGAAATGAAGTGGCCCTTCCAAATTACTTAAAAACAAATAAAACATTTAGCATAACTTTTATTGATATATTACATTTTTATGTGTTTAATATATTTTAAATTTACATATAAATATTTTATCATTGAATAAATTGTGTCAATTTTACTCTATTATGATGTAAGTATAGATCATTTACAGGCATTGAAATTTGAGTAAAATGTATATATTATGTAACATAAATTACACTTGCAAGGGGAAAAAAAGGATAAAACATAATGAAGAGTGATGTTTTAAAGACATGTAGCAAATAGCACTAAGTAGTTTTCTTACTTTTTAACTCTCACTCAACGAGTCCGAATTAAAGAAAATAAAATAGAACTAATTTAAAAAATAAACACTACAAACAATTAAATTTAGAAATATATATTTAAAAAGGAATTAAATTAGGAAAATATTTTTTTTCATTTAGTTTGATAAAATTGTAAGTAAATATCAAATAAAACATTGTAATTTCTTTTATTTTGAATATATTCAAGAGTAAAAAAAATATAATAAATAATTTGTGAAAATTAAAAAATAAAATCTTTATTTTTAATAAACGTGATTTTTAAAATACACTTTTTTCTCTTATATGTTCATGCATCACTTTCTATGTATGCACATAAAATAAAATTAGCAGTGAAAATGGGATTCGAAGCCAGGTTCCTTCAGCAACCAAATAAAATTTAACCACTACACCAAGCAAATTCTTTAGTTTTATTGTGATTTTTATTATACTTATTATTATTAATAATACTAACAATATTAATAATACTGACAATATTAATAATATTAATAATACTGACAATATTAATAATATTAATAATACTGACAATATTAATAATATTAATAATACTGACAATATTAATAATATTAATAATACT
>Ga0123342_1006575_pt1 | contig 16011 bp, 10 predicted proteins | sample Turbeawhitnodule_FD_89960 | JGI IMG/M metagenome (GOLD analysis project Ga0123342, IMG submission 89960) | Root nodule microbial communities of legume samples collected from Mexico - Turtle bean Mexico white nodule | ecosystem: Host-associated > Plants > Roots > Nodule | place: Mexico: Nepantla... | reverse complement strand
ATAAAAATAAATATATATATATATATATATATATATATATATATATATATATATATATATATATATATATATATATATATATATATATATATATATATATATCAAGTCATAATCCGTGTAAGTAATTATGAAATTTTGATGTTTTTAAATAATTTTGATTTAATAAATTTGTTGTATGAAACCTCATAAGTTATAGTTGCATGTTAAAGAAAAGGTAGGTAGAATGGTCCATATACATATTCCCATTGAATTGAAATTTGAAAAATTGAAAAGACACTTTATAGGTCCACTAAACATCCTAAAATTAATTAGAAAACATAACAAGGAGACCAGATCCAATTAAATCGAGTGCTGTTTCTTTTCCATGTTTTTACCCCTGCAATTCCAACTGTACTGGATTTAATTATCATACATTCTAATTCTTCTTCTTCCTTTCTTTTTTTCCCACTTCAAGAGGCTATACCAAACCAAAGCCACTCTCATGCCATGGCTAAAAACATATAAAATTAAAATTAAACTTTACATTTTTTAAGCAAACTAAAAACATATTTCATTAAAAACCAAAATATAATTGCTTACATTATATAGTGGGTTCAAGTAAAAAGAATCTAATAATTAAACTAATTAAATTTTATTTTGACTTAAATGTAAAAGAAAATTCATACCAATTCAAATTAAATGTTATGCACACTAGTGAGACAAGAAAGTAAGAATAGGAAAAGTGAGATTACAAAATTTACCTTGCTTAAGATAGTTTCTTCATTTGTGCTCAGCTGAATATACCTTTTTAGGAAAATTAATGCTCTTAAGTAGGATTATTTGTGAGAAATTTTAAGGAAATTTGTGTTTAATTTACTTTGGGTCTTCTACATTCTATTCTATCAACCTAAAACTTCTTTATGTCAACCTCCTATTATATTTGGTGTGTTTCTTCCTACACCTCCACATTTTCTTTCTGTATACATTTTTTGAAATATCTAAGTTATCCTAGACAGTTTTGGATGATTCTAAAATAGAGGTGTTCAGTAAGTAAAATGTATTTTTAGAATAGAAAATCTAAAAGACAAAAAAATTATTCTGAAATATTATATTTGGAACACATTTTTGACTTTTGGAATGGTAAATTCGGAATTCATGAAATGTGTTATGGAAATATTCAGAAAGAATAATCTGGAAATTATTTTTAAAAAGGGTAAAAAAGTCTTTTCCAAGATAATGGGGTGCAAGGAGAATTTTTTTAAGGTACAGGAATAAACACCTTTATATTTGGTAAGTGTGTGGGCCTTCCAGTTAGAGGCCCAGAGGATCTTTCCTTACACTCTTTTTATTTTGCTAACGACACCTTTTTTTATTCTTATATTTCAAAATGACACATTTATCCATATTTGTTTTCATGTTTTGCTGAGTACTTCTTAGAATGCTAAAACAAAATTAAACTTTGAAAGGCACATTTCTTTTAGACATGTGAAAATAAATAAGAATAATCTTGAAAATAATTTTTAAAACACTTTTTATATTCTGAAAAATATTGTTTTAATTCATTATACCCATGATATGATCAACTAAAATAATTCATTGTTGGGAAAATATTTTAATTTAATTGTAGAGAAACAAATTTGATTTAATTAGTCTTTGGTTTGGGGAGTGGAAGCATAAAAAGCATGTGTAGTATGCAGAGGAGTCCAAGGAGATAAGAATGTTATTTTAAAGTGAAGAAAAATAAGTGAGTATAGATAGTAAAGGAAGGGAGTATAAATAGTAGGAGTCTGGCCTGATACTCTTTGCTTATTGGGCTTCCTTATGGCCCAAACTTTACAGAGCCCTTTAGTATATAAATAATTTCACTGAAGATCTGGTTCTTAAAAAAATCAAAGGAAAGAAGAAATATTATTCTCTTAAACTTTTTTTTAATTCCATTTATGAACATTTATCAAAAAGAAAAAAAAGCAATGTTAACAATAAAATTTGGTTTACAGTATTATCTAATCAGAAACTATCATATTTTCTTTTTCATTTTTATAATTACTATCTTAAAAATAACTTTAAAATTTATTATTAATTGATTAAGAGTATAAAAGTGTTTACACTGGTAACGCAGAACTGTCAAACTCTACTAAAAATTCACAAACTTTTATAATTTTTACACTTTATTAATGAGTCCTATTAGTTTTTCATATATTTTAATTAATGATAAAATCATGTTAAAATATATTTTGTATATGAGTGTGACATTTTATAAACATTCCAATTTTATGGCTAACCCTGATTGACTTGACTTGGATTCCCCCTTCCAAATTTAAATTATTTCAGAAAGTGATTGCATTGTACAAATCAAATGAGAGACAACTCATTTTACAAGTACACTAAGTTTCACAATATGATAAAGTTTTCAATAATGTAAAAAAATAATCATCTTTTTGGTAAAACAGTAAAGTTTGGTATATATTGAATGACAAATCAAGATGTTACTCATATTGCAAGATCTATCTTTTTATAAAAAAAAGTATGATACAAAAAACACACATATAAAATTATTTAAATATATTATATTGCTGTTTGGGTTGGTATGAAATTATTTAAATGTACTTGATTGTTGTTTGAGTGTGGAAGGTATTTTTCTCCACTTGTATGCGATTGTCATTTGTGTTGAGGTTTCGATCTTCGTATTAAATGGATACCTTACCTGCAAAAAGTCATCTGACGGTCAAGTCAGTTTTTTGTCTAAGGTAATTTAGGGTAATTAGTGATCAATAAATGTGTATATGAGTCAACTTATCTATAGAGAAGAGTTGAACCTTCTTGCTTCTGGACTGTATTAGCATGATTTTCTCGATTAATCCTCTAACATCCTACATAATTTTTTTTCTCTAATCTTCCTCTTAATCTTGTATTTAATTGAGGTTTACTCTGATCGATGGAGTCTCGGCCTAGATGGTACATACTCTAATAACTTTTTTAGTTTTAACACCACATATAAATAATAAAAATAACAAAGTTGCTAGTTGCAAGTGAAACTCTTGATTTAGTTACCCATAAAATTTACCTCACAAAAAGAGTAGCTGTGTTGAGTGTGATCTTACATATTGTGAACATCAATGTTCTTCAATTCAAGAGATTTTTGTTTTTATCCTCTTCTTTCACCAAAGTACAAGAGCGCCAAAAAACAAGTTTTAGAATTACTTGCATGAATGTTTCAATAGCTTTCACCTTTAAATTAGGTTATTATAACCTTTAAAATAGTTTCTGTGCATGTTCTTTGTTTTTATTTTCTCATTATAATTTCAAAGTGGTAGAAAAGAAGGGTAAAAAGAGATATCCCAAAAGAGAAAACTGAAAAAAGATGAAGAAAAGTAACATGGGCAACTAGTGCACCACAAAAATAACTTTGTTTAAGCAAAAGGGTCTTTTTCATTGTCTATGCTTTAGTGCTGAAGCATGAAAACATTAATTAATGCTAAGTTTGGTATCCTAGAAATAACCAATATATGATATGAGAAATGAAAAAAAAATACTAAAGTGAAGTGTCCATCAAAAAATTTAAAATATGTGAGACAATGTTATCATACTTTCATAAATAAGAAGAGATCAACAATGACATGTGTTTGGCCTAAAAATTATCAATAATCTCTTTATCATAATTAATTATCTATCTCCTAATCTAAAAAAATCCAATGCTTGTAGATTGCATATGACTAGAAGTGGCAAAAAAAAGTTGATAAATTCTATGTTTTTTTCACAAAATCTTAATATTAATTAATTTAACCATTTATTTAAATTATTATAAAAAAATTTTCAAATATGATCAACAAAATATTATCTATTTTAATTTTAATTTTTCAAACATTTTAAAAGATTAAGAAATTGGAATTTGATCTCTAGAAAATCAAATCTGACCTATATTTTTTACACCAATAGAATAACATAGAAGTCATAATTCAATTTTTTAAGCTAACGACAATATTATTTATTTGAATAAATATTATAAACAATATGTTATTTAGGTAAATATTATAAATAAATTTATTTGACCAGATTTGTATATAGACATATATGCCTTTTAAGGGGGAGGAAGAAAGAGTGAACATAATTGGTTCATTTCAAAATTTTATAACCATGTGACAGTACCTAGAAATTACTTGAACAAACCTATTTGTAAACCACGAAGAATTTTTTTTATAAATTAAAATGAAAATAATTTAAAATAATTTCACTACAAATATAGTGTTCCGGTCAATATATCTCATCACTTATAAGTCGATGTCAAAGACAATTTAAATATATTTTCCTCTTTTAATCCACTTAGACATCTTTTTTAAGGATAAAACCGTATCGGAGTTCAAAATTTTTAAAATAGACAATATCTCGGATGCGGCTTGGACACTCCTCTCGTGCCAGACACATGTATCGGACACCGTCACTCGTAAGACACATATCAGTGAAGTGTCAAATTCAAAAACTATTTGTTGGATTTATGAGAATTCAAACATAATTTTAAAAAACGAAATATATTAATAAAGATAAATATATTAATAAAGAATTATAACATACTTGTATTCTCTTGTTGTATATTTTAAAAATTATATGTATTTTAAAAGGATTCTTGTTGTATTCATGTTAGCATCTATTTTACATAGGTTAGAAATAAAAGAAACATAGAAGTTGATATGTTATAGAGATGCTGGAATAAAATAGGAATGGCTCACAAATATGTGAGACATGTATGTTAGGGTTAGGACCCTCAGTTTGTAGGACACGTCGCTCCACAAAGGTAAATGGGTGGGAGACAGATGGCCTTAGAGCTTTTCACTGTTGGACTATTAATTTGTGTTAACTTTTTCTTTTTCTTTCTTCTGAGTTTGGAGAAGTACACCATTTTTACTTTATAAGTGCTTTTTCCCTTCTCAACTTTTTCACTTCTTTTTCTCTTTTCAGGAAGCCACTATTACTTACTCCTTCTTTGCTTCATAATTGATTAATCAAAATCAAATAACAGAGTTTTATTATTCCTTCTTTTTCAAAGTCCTACTGTTATAGCTGTAACATTTTCTTACTTTATAATATGTATGATTTATATGAATGAAACCAACCTACTAAGTTTTGTTTATTAAATTTGTTGCAGTTTCTTTGTTCCCTCCTTGCATGTTCCATGGACAAAGTTTTTGTCATGTAACGCAGATTTAAACAGAGTTTTCCTTTGCTTTCATTTCATTTCTTTTGTTTTGTCTCCTTCCAAATAAAATCACATAGTAACATAGCAAGTAAATGCCTCATTCACATTCACATCACACACTTTTCTTTTTCTTATCTCTTTCTTGTTATTTTTGGAGGGTCTTAAAGAATGCTTACTTTAACCACCAAATTTCACCATATTTGTTGTAGGTTGCACTGTTTCTTGCATTGAGGCCAGCAATGGGGAGAGCCACAAGGTGGATGAAGAGTTTGTTTGGGATTACAAGAGAGAAAGAGAAGAAGAAAAACTCAAAGGGTGGAGAGGCCAAGAGCACTGAATCAGGTTGTTCTGAGAGTACTAGTAATTCAAGAGCTTTGTGCCATAATCCAGGGACTATACCTCCCAACATTTCTCAAGCTGAGGCAGCTTGGTTACAATCATTCTACACAGAGAAGGACAACAACAAGCATGCCATTGCAGTTGCTGCCGTCACTGCAGCTGCGGCGGATGCTGCTGTGGCTGCAGCACAGGCTGCTGTAGCAGTTGTTAGACTCACAAGCCAAGGAAGGGGTGGCACCATGTTTGGTGTTGGACCTGAGATATGGGCTGCTATCAAGATTCAAGCTGTGTTTAGAGGATATCTGGTGAGTTAGTACATTTTTTTTATAAAGATTTTCATGTTAGTAATCACTATGGAACAATATCAATTATCTGCCATCACATACCTTTACTTATTTATGTCAAAAAGTTATAGGCTTTTGGCTTCATTAGTATGGGGTCTATTTGATTTAGAATGCTGTTCTCTGTTTGTTTTTGGTGCACTGTGGAGGTGGAATTTAAAAATTGACATGTGTTTTGAACAGGCAAGGAAGGCATTGAGGGCATTAAAAGGATTGGTGAAGTTGCAGGCACTTGTCAGAGGGTATTTAGTGAGGAAGCAAGCAACAGCAACCCTGCATAGTATGCAGGCTCTTGTTAGAGCTCAAGCTACACTAAGGTCCCACCAATCTCGCAGGCTCATGAGTACTAAGAATGAAGCATTTAGATCTCAACATAGAGCAAGAAGATCCATGGTATTGGCACAGATCTCATATTCTGGCTACATTTCTGATCATATTATGCAAAATGAATGGTTATATTAAGCTTGCTCTTGTGTTGAAATTTTATCAGGAGAGGTTTGATGATACTAGGAGTGATTATGCAGTTCCAATCCACATTAGAAAAGCATCATCTTCTTTTGATGCTACAGTTAACATCAACAACAGTGTTGATGGGAGCCCCAAAACAGTGGAAGTGGACACTTTCAGGCCTAAGTCAAGGTCAAGAAGGTCAAGAAGGACAATATCAGATTTTGGTGATGAGCCATCACTTCAGGCACTTTCCTCTCCCATCTTCCCAATTTCATATAGAGTTACCCCTACACGTTGGTCCATAGCAGACCAAAGGAATTTTCAGGATTCTGAATGGGGGTTAACAGGAGAAGAATGTCGGTTCTCTACAGCACAAAGCACTCCACGCTTCACAAATCCTTGTAGTTGTGGCTCAGTTGCACCTATGACAAATGATAACTTGTTCCTAAGACAATATGGGAAATTTCCAAACTACATGGCTAGTACTCAGTCTTTTAAGGCCAAGTTGAGGTCTCATAGTGCTCCAAAGCAAAGACCAGAACCAAGTCCAAGGAAAAGGCTCTCCCTCAATGAAATGATGGAGTCTAGGAGTAGCTTGAGTGGTGTTAGAATGCAGAGGTCTTGCTCAAAGGCTCAAGAAGTCATTAATTTCAAGAATGCTGTGATGGGAAAGCTTCAGAAATCCACAGAATCTGTTAGGGTGGCAGACAGAAACTATTTCCACCAGAGAGGGTGGTGACATGCTGAACTTATTATTAGGACATATATATCAAGCTCTCTTTGTTTTTTACAGTGTTAAAACTGTTAATAAACTCTATATTTCTGCCCCCAGTTTGGTAATTTGCAGATACATAGGTGGTGAGTGTGGGAATGTGAAGACAAAATAGAAGGCAAAGAGAGAGAGAGAGAAGCCTCTCATTGTTTTATGAAAAGTTTGGTCATGGAATTTTCATATATCCTCTCTATAGTCTAATCAAATGCAAGAATCTTTACTTGCCTACAGTGTAATCTCCTTGCATGCTTTTTCTCTTTTCTTCTCATTTTTTTAGACTTTGTTTTGGTGTTGATAATGAAACCTCAACAACCATTCAGACTCTTGATAAACCATTTCTAAAGATTTACTTTTCCTACAAAATCATAAAAAATAACTAAAACTATATTTGATTGTCTCCACATAAAAAACAATTCAGACTACTGTATGGTTGTCTTCACTTCGAACTCTAGAAATCCTATAAAAAACAACTCAAACTAGACTGTATCTGATTGATAAAGATTTTATAAGAGAGGTCACAACATGGTTCAAATGTACTCAGTCCAACAATATGCAAACAGAAAATGCTTTGTTTCTTTTCCTATTCGTTTGAGATGATTGAGCTAAAGGTTTATTACTTCTTTTTATACACATGCAGTTAAGCCTGATAAAGTTGATTATGCAAGAGGAGTGATGTTATTCGCACTCTTCTTTTACAACAATTTCTGTAAAAGAAAAAGAGTGAAAAATATAATCATTCTTATGTGAAATGTGCTAACATAAATTATTCATATATGAAATGTATAAAGAAAGAAGTGTACTAACATTCCTCAAAAAGTGAAGCAACATCATGCTATGTGAGACTTTTTGGATTATCAAGAAATATTTTCTGTCAAATCATTGACAGCATGAATGACTTAAAGCCAAGCTACATTGATTGTGTTCTAACCATTGGAGTCACCCAAAATTATCAACTAATGATTGGAGATTTCAATTAACCAAAAAAAAAAAAAATATTGATAGGGGATTTCATTCAAGGATTATTTAATGTCAAAGGACACTTGACTTCTGACTCATGCATGTTTTGTCATCAGAAACTTTTACTGATATGAACAGTTTTCAATTTGTTTTTGAATTTTGAATGGGAATGGTAGAAGAAGGAGTAGCTATGTATTTTTTACTGCTTCTTGTTATTGATACCTAACCCTTTGGCATTTTTCAAAGCTTGTGTTACTGTTTGTATGTTGATTTGATCTCTTTTAACCTCTTAAAAGTAACTTAATTTCTCTATACTTGGTCTAAGGGTCTAAGCAAATTTAATTACTCTGCAATGTGTTCTAACTTCTATTCATTAACAGTATAAAGTAGGTTGTAGCTAAGGGTCTAATTAAACTTGATTATGATGCAAAGTTAACTGTTTTGTAGCAAAAAAAATTGATGTATTGATTAAGAACATGTAGGACAGTTCATGTCTAATTGGTTCATAAAGTGTGAGTTTACAGACTGTCAAATTTAGATGTATTTATTTACACAGATTTGAAATTTGTTTGAGAAAGTTTATTTTTTAGAAAATAATTATTCTTCTCAATAACTTTCTAATGGATTTAATTAAGGTAACTGCTATATTTTTAAAACAGTTGAAACTAGTCTACACTTTGTATTTATTGGCCTTTCCCATATTTATTATTACTATTATATATATATATATATATATATATATATATATATATTCCCACTATAAAGAGTGGGAAACGCATTGGCTTAAGTACGTTCTTCTCATGACTGCTTCTTCCTGCCCCTCCATACCTTCTTGTGCCACCCTCATAAATTTTTTATATTCCAAAAATACCCTTTTCAATATTCCGGATTACATAATCTAGAAGTCTTTTTCTAGATTCAGAATTGGCTTCCGGATTATGTAATCCGGAAGTCTTTTGTGATTAGCTTCCGGATTACATAATCCGGAAGTCTTTTCTATACATAAGATTAGCTTCTGGATTATGTAATCCGGAAACTTTTTTTTCAGATGTGTTATTAGCTTCCGGATTACATAATCTAGAAGTCTTTTCTAAATATGAAAAAAAAGATAAAATGGTATTTTCATATTTAGTATGGGGTGGCACAAGAAGGTATGGAGGTGTAGGAAGAAAGAGTCTCTTCTCATTGTTTTTGTCCATGGAACAAAGCAAAAAAGAAGAAGAGAGATACAAACAGAAGAAGGCCCAAACATTACGTATGGTGATATACTGAAAAGGCGATTTCTTCCTGCTGCACCGTTTGTTTCTTGCTGCACCCCATACTTTAGAAAAATATCAAAATTATCTCTTAATATATTTTTTAATTTCAAAAATATGAATTCAGAATTTTTTTGAATGATAGAATCTAAAAGTTAAAATTTATAATTTTTTTTTCTGTGGAATTATACAATTCAAAATACAAAAATTGTATTTCAAAATATACAATCCAAATATGTAAACAATAGGAAATAGAAAACATGAAATATTTTAATATTCTAATCTTAAAAATTCATAACTCTCCATAACTTATGTTAATAGTTTTCTTACACGGTGTAAACAATTTTGTTTGTGTGAAAATACAGGTATATTGGAAACATATTTAATCTTTTAAAAAATTAAGTGACATGATTGCCATTTAAGTTAATGTGGGTTGTTGCAAAAACAGAGTGAGATTGTTAACAAATTGTTTGGATTAACTTTCTGCAAGATAAAATTGATTGATTAGGAGTTAAAATTAGTATAGAAGTAATTCAGGGAACAAAAATGAGGACTGCACTATCAAAATATGGACCTGTGATATATAATTTATACATCAAATGTTTTCATCAGAGGAATTCAAACTATAAGTAGAAACTGTGTATTAGTTAAACTACAATTGGATCCATTCAGTTCCATCAACAAAACCAAGTGAAAGAAAAGGTATAGCTTCTTCATCAGTGAGTTCTCTTGACCATGCTACTCTCCCTGCAAAACTTGCACCTGCTCCTGTGCACTTGTACTGCCCATAGAAAACAGTCCTGGTGGTGCACCCAATACAATATCATCAACATCAGAACAAATTAAATTGCAGATTAATTCTATGCATATCTATTGCTAATATAAAACATTTCATATGATGCATGTTTGTGATAATTAGTATAGAATTCAACACCCATCTAACACAGACACTAGACACTGAATACGGACATAAAAATACATACAATTTCTAAAATGTAGAACACATAGACACAAATTTGAATTTTTAGAAAATTAATCTATTTCTCTTTTTTAAAATTATGTTAGAATCATGTTAGAATTGTCAGAAATCCAATAAATATTTTTTGAATTGGACACTTCACCGATATGTGTTCTCCGAGTGTCGGTGTCCGATACATGTGTCCAACACGGACACGCCATTTAAGAAAAAGAGGACACACCATTTAAGAAGAAGAGTGTCCGAATCTCATAAAACACAATTTCTAAAAGATTGAGAGTAAAATGTAATATTATAAATACATGTAGTAGTTTCTCAGCAAACAATGAAGCCACCCACATGCGCATGCCAATATGTATATAGCTGTATACCAAGTAAGATTTAATAGAATAATATGTTTAAGGTATTGGATTAGGTGGCTTTTCAGACACTTAGTGCATGCTGCTATACCTTATCTATATTGCAGATACAGACATAAAATTCGGTGGTTAGAATCCTCATAATTTAGTATATAGTATTTACTTACCACTTTCCCTCCAAAGAACTACCAATTTCTATTCTTCAGAAAGTTCCTACTTTGTTTTTAATATAACTTTTTGTTAGAGGGTTCATATGTTAACACGTAGACTTGCACCAGTGGATGGATATATATATATACATATATACAGGTAGGGGAAATGGAAAATGATATGTGTATGGCTAGCTAGGCCTATGTTTCTTGACCTCACACTAGATGGAAAAGGTACCAATATTATTCCTTTGTTGTGTCATGAGAATAGACTCATTCATATTTCTTAATGGTTTGATGGAGACAGGTTTAGTTATGTTGATGATAGAGTGGATAGAGTGTAGTTTTTGTCATTTAAGCAAAAGGGCAGTTTGAATGGCTGAAGAAGGGTGGTTGTGACTTGTCAAGTGGGAAGAACAGATAAAGAGGAAGATGACAAAAGAAACTTCACACACATACTGTGCAGTAAGAGAGTGAGTGGCACCGACCCATTTATGTAAAGGTTCTCATGAGATTGAAGTCTAGAAGATCCTATATGATTAGAAGTTAAACTTACAGTATATAAATAGATAAAACTTTACCTTCTAAATTAATTTTTTAACAAATTATTGATGTGTTGAAATAGATTGGAGGAGACTTTTTCTTTCTCAAAAAAGATTATTTAGTTCTTCAAAATGTTAAGTTTCATTTAATGGGTTAATTTTTTGACAGAAACTATTTTATGATAAGTGTAAAGATTGAATCTTCAACAATAAATGCTTAAAAAACAGACATGTGTCAACTATTACATATTGTGTTTCTTCAATCCACTTAATGGGGTTTCAAACATCATTTTTGGTGGTATTTTATAAAGAGCAATGCATTTCCCTTTCCATCAGAGAGATGACACTATGTGTGTTGTGAGGTCAAATGGTCTTAACATGGTGCCAAGAGTTCATGACAGATAAACTGAAAAAATGACCTTTTGGCCTTGCAATTTCGTTGACTTGTAGGAATGATCACTTTCAAGAAGAGAGAAAAGAATCGGAGGAGTAAAATAAGGTTTTATTTTCACTTCCATCTAAAATTTGTACATGTTTAAAAACTATATATTTGTCAGAGCTGTTATGGTATCCAGAAAAGTTTAAAGAGAATTATGTTTTGAGCTAAAAATTAAATAGTTTAGACACAAAAAAAAGACAGAGGGAGAGGGAGTTTGTTACTGATATTATCTAAAACCTTAAATTTCCAAAGATGTCACATAATTTCTCTATTTGTAAATTACTACAGAATGTCATTAATGAAAGTAAATTCTCATTTTAGATTCTGATGCTGTATTGATCTATTAATTTTGTAATACCATGTTATTCTAAAATCCTGAAGTAATGTAAATTTTTAGTGAAATCAGTACTACTAAATAGCCAACACATAATAATACTATAATAAGATGAAATGGAGTGAGCAGATAGTGGTAGACAACTTCATTGGTAGTATTACTAATGGAATTTGCATGAGAAACATAGGAATTATGGGTAAAGGCTTAACCAATTAGAAGTAGTAAATAAAAATTTAAGGAAAATGTTACTTTTGTCTACTAAAACACCAATTTACAAGTATGAAAATTGATTCATTTCTTCACATGGAATCCACATCTCAGCAAAAGGAAAACCAATTTATAAGTGTGAAAATTGATTCATTTCCTCACCATCTTTCAGAAAAAAAAAAATCATTTCTCTTTTCGGTTATAATCTGGTACAGGATTGTCAACATATCGATACTTGTAATTTAAATATAATTTATGTATACAGTGCAGATGGATGAATTTGTGAAGAAAAAAGAAAGAGTAACATACATTTCACGGTTAGGGTCACCCCAGTTATACCAGCCTTTGGGAATGATGATGTTGTCCATATATGTGTAAGCAAAGACCACGCGAGAAAAGGGTCCCCATGCCCTTCCAAGGTATAGTGCCCCTGATCCCGTGACCTTACAGTTCACAAATGAGAACCCTGTGTCCTCCAACATACTGCTCCTTCCTTGAGCTGTTACTGCCCCTGTATTCTGTGCTATTGCATGCACGTGACATCCCTATATATATATAGTATAGTGTCACAGACAAAATTATCAGATTCTCTGTAACAAACTATGTTTGTTTCAACAATTGATCACTTATATTGTTTTAACTTGATAAATTAGAAAACAACCTAATGGTACATGGATAGAAGAAAGTAGTTGAAATTTTTTATGCTTACAATAAATTGTAAGTAAGTATTGCTCAAATTTGCTGAATAATAAATGCTTCAGATACAGATTTGGTCAGGTTATTCTGGTGTGAAGAAATTATTACATGTTTCAAGACATGTGACCATTACCAATGTCTAAATTGATTGGTTTGTGTTATAATTGCTTTCTCTTAATTGAAGACTGATATTTCAAGGTTTTGGATTAAATTAAGGCAATGGTTGCAGATTAGAGGTAGTAATTATTATGGAAATAAATATTAAAAAGTGGATTTTAAGCTTAACTCAATCTCATAAAATCGACAAACAATCGTTTGAATAGTTTCAAAATGACTTTGATACCATATTAAGAAGTGAATTTTAAGCCTAATTCAATCTCATAAAACCGACTCATAAGATGAGACGTGCACCTACTCATATTCTATAAAATATTCTAATCTCTAGTCGACGTGGGATGGAGAACAAGAAAATCTAACCTCAAATAGTGAGAGAGAGTTGCCGAATATGAAATCAACAGAGCCTTCAATGTAACAATCCTTATAGTAATGTCTGCCCACATGATCATAGAGTGTGTCTTGTGCTCCCAAGAATTTGCAGCCTACGAATGCTGCTGTGTCTGCTGAAATCCTTAATGCCACTGCTTGCTTTCCAATTGCTCCTGGAGCAGGAACAGGAGTTGTGTTCTGCATTCACAATATATATTATTATGCTTGTAAAAGACAAAGGCACACAGTAAATTAGGATAGAAATAGAGGGAGAGTGTGTTTCTTACTTGGAATGTGATGTTCTTGGCAATGAAATAAGGTGAAGTCACTGCAAAAGTTGCTGAACCATAGGTTCCTAGTGGCCTCCCATTTGAACCAGGTGTTTGAGCAGTGTCACTCCATTTAACAATGGTTTCTTCTGCACCATCTCCCTCTATTGTTATGTAGGATTTGAAAGCAGGAATGTTCACTTTCTCTCTGGAGATACACACATGGAATGAGGAAATCAGATGCAATTTCATTCAAACACTTTTCACAATCCATTACAATATTAAGCATAGAAGAAAATTTGCATAACGTGACACGAAGATGAAGGTTCAAGGACAGAACTAAAAGGTTGCAAAAGCTTCTTCAGACAAAAGCTTCTCTGGGATTTTAAATGGTAGAATGAGAAGGAAAAGGACATTGGAAGAAACAAAAGTTGTGAGAACTGAATAAAATAAAAAACAGAAATAAAACAATGCAATCTTGAATGCAGACAAACAACAAAATCCACGTCTTATATGAACAAACCACAATTTGGAAAGGGCACAGAGCAAAAGGACCAGAATGTGGCAGAATTTGATTGAAGTACAAGAAAATGAAGTGCTATTACTCACGTGTAGACACCTGCATGGACTTTTATGACCACTCTCACAAGATTGATGAATGGAAGGGAATCAATGGCTTCTTGAATTGAGGTAAAATCTCCAACACTGGGATCCTTATCAACATGCAAAGTGTAGGAAGCCACAAGCTTATTTTTCACTGCCTTAAAAACTGAGTGTTTGAGGGAACCAACAAAGTTCACCCATTTCATGAATTGCTCTTCAGAATATTGCACTCTAGTCATGTTGGTCGATAACCCTTTACCCTCAGAACGCCTTGGTCTAAGTCCCTTGGTATGACAATGAACTCTACTAGAATTTTGCAGAAAAAGAAGAAGAACTGCTAACAAGATGAACATGTAATTCAAGTTTGACATTGTAGCAGATACAACAGAGAGCCAGAAGAAAAACAAAATTGAAAAATGATTGTTGATGTGACAAATAGAGAAAAAAATTATGTTAGTGAGAATAATACAACACTAAGGGGGAATGGTATTTGGAATTTGAAGTGGCCAAGAAAGTGGTTGTTGCCATGGCTTATATACTAGTTATGGCCCTTGGTTTAGGTGTAAAGTAACACATTAGTTCTGGCATTTGACTTAAAACTGGTTTAGTTGGTTACCCTTATGAAGGCCTAGTCTAGAAAACTAGAAATCTGTCACAAGTTTCTTAAGGGAGATAAATTAATCAATATTTTGTATTTAGAATATGATTACTCAGAAAATGAAAAGTTTAGGTGTAAAGTGAAAAAAAAGACAGAGAAGAAGAGGTCACGGGTGGTTCTTCTACAGATAACCATGTAGAAAAGAGAAAGAGAGAGAGACAATGAGAACCACAAGACAGGTTGCACTTTCTGCGTATAAACAACATTGTCTCATGGAAATATTTGGTCATTAATTAATAGTCATCTTCCATTTGTTGTTGTTGTTTGTTTGGTGTTGCCCGTGAGTCTATTTCTGTTTGTGCATGATCCTCCAATTATTCTTATTCAGATAATATAATAGGTTGAGTTGTAGTCATGTGCATTAAATAGAATTTCATGTGAAAAAATAAACAAATTTAGGCAAACTTTTGGGGTTGTGCATGCTGAGTTTGGACATTGGTTAATGTACTTAGATTCTTCTTGTTGTTTTTTAGCTGATTAGTGTTATTTTAGCACTTGGTAATGGTTCAGATTTTCTAAGATGTAAATTCCATGTGGTTGGTGAATCAGAGAAACTCTGTGGGCACCAATAAAGGACTGTGCACTGTGCTAAAGCAACATTGGTGAGGCCAAAGTCATAACTCTTTGCGATGTGAAAGAAATGCACCAGGAAAAAAATTAATTTGGTTCTAATCTTCCCCTCTTGTTACCTTTTTTATGCTTTTGTTGTGTGATTGATCACTGTTAATGGTTCACCCTTCAGTGCTTTTCTCTTGCTTTAAGATATTATGTAAGTGTCTATAAAAAAGTTGTAGGTAAGAGAAAGAAGATATTTTTATTCTCTTATGTGTGTAAAATTCTTCAGAAATAGTTTTTCCTGAAATTTCACGTAAAAACCATGACTGAATTTGGGACAAAACGCGACAGATTTCAGGTCAAACGGATGAGTATTCACCCAGGAAAAAAATCAAACAGTTTCACACACAAACGATCCGTCCTTTCTGCCCTGGCAGTGATGAATGAAAAATT
>Ga0123342_1006574_pt1 | contig 16012 bp, 10 predicted proteins | sample Turbeawhitnodule_FD_89960 | JGI IMG/M metagenome (GOLD analysis project Ga0123342, IMG submission 89960) | Root nodule microbial communities of legume samples collected from Mexico - Turtle bean Mexico white nodule | ecosystem: Host-associated > Plants > Roots > Nodule | place: Mexico: Nepantla... | reverse complement strand
TTCTTGGGCTTGGGCTTGGGCTTTATCTTTTGCAAAGATTAACAAGAAAAACTTTAAATGTGAAGGCGAATGATCTTGTTCTTCATTATAAAAAGCCACCTTTAGTTGATTCTCATCACTTGGTACTTAAGTGATCCAAGTGATCCACCTCCCTTTCCTGGGAATCTACCTACATTACTCCACTTATCTTTTTTGTGGTAAATTGCTTTTAACAAATAACTTTAACCATGTCTTCTCATTCTCATCATGCTAGTGAAAATGATAGAGAGTCTATTAAATCTCTTTTGAAACAATTAGCTCAAGACTTTCAATCATTTTCATATAGACAATTGCAGCATGAGGCCCAACTAAAAGAAAGCAATACTCAATTTGCTTTGTTACGAGAAGATTTGAAAACAGTTAGAGAAAGGGATGAATACATCAAATAAAAAAGAAGTTCTCATGCATCTAGCTCTAGGGTTAATGATTCTTTTGAGGAAAAGAGTCTTAGAATTAATGAATACTATCAACCCCCACCTAGGAGAATTAGAATAGTAAGAAAAGAAAGCCCAAAGGAGGTTAGGGTAGAGCTACCTCATTTCTATGGAAAAGAAAATGTTGAAACATATTTAGATTGGGAAATGAAGGTAGAACAATTTTTTGTCTGCCACCATGTGAGTGAGGAAAGAAAAGTACCCTTAACCACCCTCAATTTCAAGAATATGCTAGGTCTTGGTGGACACAAAAGGAAACTAATATTAGAATTGGCAGAAAATCAGAAGTACTTAATTGGGATGAATTGAAGATGTGTATGAGAAGAAAGTTTGTTCCGCTTTCATATGTAAAAAAGAAGAAGCTTAGAGAAGAAATGAAAGAGCTTGTAGAAAAAGGAAGAAACTTTATATACGGAGAAAAAAATATATTAGAAGAGAAAAATAGTTTAAAGAAAAATTTCAAGCTCTTGTAAGAAAGAAAGAAGAGAAGGAGAAAAGAGTAAGAAAGGAGGATGAAAGGAAAATTTGTAAGTTTGGAGGTAAATTTGGAGGTTTCCGCTAAGAGGTCATTAGGGGCCCAGTGGTATAGGGTTTTTTAATCAACAGAGGGAGGAGGTTCGGTGTTGTTTTTGTTCTGGCCATCTCAAGCAAAGCTAAGGAAGAAGAGAAAGGAAAAAAATGAGGGTTTAGAAGAAAATGAGGGCGCGACCCAGAAAAACAAATATGCAAAGAGAAAAACAGAGGAAACAAAAAGTGCAGAAATAACATGCAGAAAACATAAACAGTCCCATAATAGTTATAGCATGTTATGGGCAGCGGAATCATAAAGCAAGAGCAAGCAACAAGTAAAGTTCATACCTTTGATCGAGCATGGTTTGAAGTTCTGAGTTTTGAAGAGGAAGAGAGAGCGTTTTGAAGGAATGCTTGAGAAATGATTTGCTTAAGTGAAAGTAATGAAACAGTGAAGAGAGCGTAAGGGTTTAAAGGTTTGAACAGTTTACGAAGAAGCGCAAACGCCAACAAGTGATAGTCGTTGATCTTGCCATGTGTATGTTGATCTAGAAGGTATGGTGAGACGTCACTTCGGTATACTGTTCACATCCTGTTACTCAGTGCCACGTAGGTCGCCTAGGGCGATCACTTAGTCTCTTCGCTGAAACAAGTTACAGCTCGAGACTGGGGGGCTTGTGTACCGACCAGTCCTCAGTCATCGACTCCAGTGATTGACCTCAGACATCGCACACTAGTGCCTGATAGCAAAGATGGGCCACGTAAGGTGGGCCCCAGGGTGTTGGTCAGTCTTTGGAGATTAGTACCTTAGACCTCGACGTTGGAGATCGACATCAAACCTCGCCAGAAGAGGGAGAGATCGGGCGTCAACGGTCTGAACAGTTATAGTGGGCCCTAGAATTATACTAAGTTATCAGTCAAAATGACAGATATGAGGAAAGCCTAAGTCACGAGGGATCCATGTAGGTGGTGTGTATAGCGCATTCAGGCGCGACACGAGTGAGTAATCCTTGGAGGCGCTAAGGCCCATTAAGGTTAGGGTTTCCAAGGGAAGCTGCATGCATGGCACGTGAATACTTAGGGCACCCGCAGAACATATGGCCCCAGAGACTTGGTGCACAAGTTGGTACCTAGGCGACCATTCTGTTAGTCGTTGCACTCCAGTTAAGGGAAGTTCCATGTGCCAAATTACGCTAAGATTATGTAATAGCGGTGCAGCGACATTCTCGAAGGAACCCTAGACGTGGGTAAGGAAACAAAGGTAAACCCCTAGTTTCAACCTATATAAAGGGTGCCAAGAACCCTAGCAAGATACACAATTTCTAAGACTGAAACTACTTTATACACTTTGTGTTTCTTTGCCCTTATACTGACTTGAGCGTCAGAGTGCAAATGACCGTCAAGACGCCCTTTTGTCTTTGCAGGTGAGAGATTCTTTGATCTAGGAAGTACGATTCTCAGGCGGAGATAGGAGGGCCAAAGGCTGCCATTCGAGTCAACCGGCGAAGCGAGTCAACCGGCGAGAACACATCCCTTTCTTTAACCACTTTCAACTCTAATTTCATCAAAGCAAAATGTTCATCTCTCTCTTTGAGTTGGGTCTCATATTGCAATTGTCTATATGAAAGTGATTGAAAGTCTTGTGCTATTTGTTTCGAAAGAGATTTAATAGACTCTCTATCACTTTCACTAGAATGATGAGAATGAGAAGACATGGTTAAAGTTATGTGTTAAAAGCAATTTACCAAAAGAAAGATAAGTGGTGTAATGTAGGTAGATTCCGAGGAAAGGAAGGTGAATCACTTGGATTACTTAAGGACCAAGCCTTTCCTAGCCAGATTATATCCTTCAAGACTTTAACAAACCTTTCTCTAAGTAATTCACTTAGAGCACAATCAAGAATGAAAACACAATTTTATGCAAGAAAAACAAAATGCAAAGCAATTAAACAATGCAAAGCAAGAAAATACACAATTGAAAAATTGATATCTAGAAAGCTTTAAACTAGACGTATCCTAAGGTGAGGCTTCTAGGCACTTAGAACCATTGAAGACACACTCACCATCTAATGCACAATTAATCCACTAATTATTCAAAGGTTTTGCAAATTATAACTCAAAGAAAATACAAAGAAAATTGAATTGACAAAATTTAAATATTCCTATTCTATGCAATCCTTCTTTTCTTTTTGGCACTCCTTCTTTGCGTAAGTGTTTAAGCTCACATTTTGTTGTCCTCTTGCTCAACCTCTCAAGGATATTCAACTTTAAAAATTCAAATCAGCACCTACTAAGTGATAAAGATCTCACCAAAGATGTTAGCTCCAAACTCAACAAAAGTTAAAGCAACAAAAAATCAATTTGAAATTGGCATAAGCAAAGGAAGTTGATATATGACAACTTGAAAGAGTAATTGAACAAAAATTGACAAGCAAACAAAATAAGGTACATAACAAAATGATAACACACAAATTGAACCTAATGAATGGCACTAGAATTTGATTAATAAAACTAAAATGCGTGACTTAAAATAAGGTACATAACAAAATGATAGCACTGGAATTTTGAGGTATCAAATGTGTGACTTAAAAAAATTTATGTTGAATTGAATCTTTCAAATTTGAATTTGAGTTTTAAACCACAGACAGCTCAAGATCTTAACTAACTTTTGGCGTTGGAATCATGCTAAAAGAGTGCATCAATCAATTATGATACATTTTTCAAATTTGATGCTACTTCACCGTTTTTTTCGCGCCAGAATTGCACACTGTTTGAATTTGATTTATCATTTTCTTTATTTTGAATTTTTCTTCACTTTTTTTTTTTACTTTTTTCTAACACCTCAAACTGTTGAGATTCAGAATTTCACAATTTTTCATAAATGGAATTAAATTCTATAAACAAAAACAGCTAGCACAAATTAAACAAAAACAGAGGAAGCCTAATCTGGAATTAAAAACAATTTTAAGAAACTTCAAAAACACAATAGAATTGATGTATAGGAACTTGTGTGGATCTAGCACACAAGTATGAACTCAAATCTAAAAATTAAAATGCATCAAAGGATCAAACACATAATTATAAATCTGGACACAAAATTAAAACCAATGAACCAAAATTATCAAGAAAAGTACTACATAGAAGTGATGACAATTTAGGATGCACATGACTTGACAAAACATATATGGATTCAAAAATCAAAATGACTCAAACACAAGAATATGAACCTATTAAAATTGCAAGAAAGACTCAAATCTAGCAAAATTAAAACAGCAACACCAAAACTCAAAGAAATCCTACACAAAATTGAAATTAGAAGCTCAAGAACAATTTGAACACATTGCACCGATTGGATTTATCCAAACAGCATCTAAATCAAAATTAAAATGCAAAAACAACAAGACATTCAAGGATACAAGATGAAAAACACAAAATCATGAAGAACAACACAAAATTAAAATGAGAAGAAGAAGGCACACTTAGCTCTTGAAGAACCTAGGCTCATGATACCACTTGATGGAAGAGTGCCTTCATCCGAATTGCAATTGCTTGGAGGAGTGGCGGAAGCTTCAATGAATGAGAATGAGAAAGGAACTCACGTAGAGTTGTGGATTCCTTGAAGGTGCGTGTTAGGTGTGGAGAGTGAGTGCTGAGGTCATCTCACTTGGTAAAGGTGAAGAGTGAAGATTAAAATGTCTATCCTAGAGAGGTAGGAGACAAGGAGCAAAATTGGCACAATTTTGGCAGCAATTTTCTTTAGAATAATCTTGCTATTTCATGAGCCAAGCACCTCCTTTTATAGGAATGGAGGGCTGGAATTTGAAGAGCCAAATACAAATGAAAAAATCTAAATTCAAATGTAAAGCTTTTGAAATTGGCGTCTAAAAGAGAAGCACATGGGAGGTGTGATTAGCGTTTCTTATTACCTCCTCCATGGGCCTTCTCATGACCGGCCTAGATTAAATTAGGTGTTTTAGAAACCCTAATTTAATCTAGGTTGGTAATTAGGTGCCAAAATTATCTCTAAGAAAATTACAAGTAAAATTCCTAATCTAATTTTAACACAAAAATAAATTCTACTCTACACTAGAGTTATGGAATTTTAAACATGTACTAGAAGGTTTCCCTGCCATCAGTAGCAGTATTCCAATCTTCTTGATTCTTCTTGGCCATGGCTCTAGTGGTAGGCCCGAATCTTCTCTTTGTTGGGCTTGCACTTGGGCTTGTCCTTGGGCCTCTTCCACCAGTCAGAGTCGTTTGACTAACTTGAAATTTTTATTACGCTTGGTTAGGAGTGAGTTCGGTAAATCTTTTCTCTTCTGGATCACATTTCAAGTGCACCGTTTAAAATTCTTGATGCGATCACTTCAGTTAATCTTATTTTGGGTAATATTTGGATTGTGTTGATAAGCGAGATTTGGAGACATAAGAATAATTGTTTATTCAATGGAGCAGTGGTAGACTATTCTGAAATCTATTGCTGATAAAGAAAACTATTCTGAAATCTTCTCCTTTGCACAGGTTAAGGTTTGGTCTTTGATCTCGTCAAAGGTACCTTCAGCAAGTTTCTCGTTTTCTGATTGGTGCCTAGATCTCCTGGTATGTACGTACTCAATTAATAGTTATCATAGGGTGGTAGGGTTGGTCTTTGAATTTTAAGTCATTTTTAGCTAGTTGTGATATGATAGGCAGTCGAGGTTTTCTTGAGATGCATGTCTCTTTTACTTTATAAGAGGATTAGACCATCTTTAAAGCAGGTCACATTATTATTATTTTTTTTTTTTTGCTGATAAAAAAAACGTGGTAAACGAATGGGGTGTGATGGTGGCCATGGAAACCGAGAAAGTCAAAAGAAAAGAATCAGAAGAGGATGACATTATACAGACACAACTCATGATACCATGACAAAGGGAGAGAGAATGCATGTGTACAAAGAGAGAGAAAAAGAATATTTTTCAAGGTGTATTACTTAGAGCTTCTAACAACCATCGATGCAAGATATCTAACATGATGCAGTCACAAAATGCTTCAATATCCTTCAAATTCCTTTTTGTACTTCTGAATTTTAGTTAACAGAAGCGAGGAGAACACAGTATAGCAAAATTAATATTTATGTCATAGGATGAAATAATTATACCACTATGTTTGTCAAGTTAATGAAATACTTTATTATTATTAAATTTAATTTCTTATACACTGCAGCATGTTACACTCTCACAAATTGATCTTCACAAGTAGAAGCTTGATGCATCTCAGGTGTACACTCAACCTGAATAAAACAATATTACATACTTATCTATATATGGCATTGGAATGAGTTAGCAACTTTCCGAAACTATATGACCATTCAGCTACCTAGATGTTCCCTGTACAAGAAAGGCTTATATGTTCAAAAAAGCATAGAAGGTAAGAATGGAAATCAGAGGTAAATTAGTCAGTAAAACAGGGTTAATCTGCATGGACAATAAAAGAGGTAAAAATTTAGCCTTTTGGCCAAATAAATTTTGTATAAATAGTTATGATTTCTACTTTTTTTTTATCTTAACATTTAAGAATATTCCTAATTATGAAAATAGAACTACTGACTTGAGTAGTGTCGTGAAAGATATTAACTATTATTGAAATATTGTTAGATAATAAGAAAATATATAGAGGTAATATTAGATAGAGATTATGGATAATAAGAAAATATAAAGAGTTAATATTAGATATCACATGCTTTTGAAATCTTTGTCTTATAAAAAGTATAGATGAAATTAAAGTGTAATAGTTTTTTTCTTGAATTGTAAAATATTTTTATTGTTGTTCATAATGCTTTTAGTTACTTATGTTCTAAAAGGTATTTCAATGTCTAAATTAGAACTCGGTATTTAAGAGGTGAAAAACAATAAATACTTTAAATGATAAGTACTTTGTCTTGAATGTAGTGTATATTTATAGGGTCATAATAAGTCTTTAAGTTCTGGGTTTGGATTATGGTAGGTCACAAAGTTAAGTTCGATGTTAAAATAAGATTTTGTATCGTTGATTAAGCTAATTATGTTATAGGAAAGATTAATCGTTGATTTTCTAAGACTCAATTTTGATCACGTCATGCGTAGGATATCCAATCACGTAATCAGTGAAACATTCGACCACGTCACTGACATAACACTCGATTGTTGATACCAATAATATAAATTTATTATTACTAACGGATACAATAAACGATAAGTTGTGATAAGAAAGTTAATAGTTTAATTTAACATGACAAAACTGATAGTACAAGGAAAAGAAAAAAAAACATCTTGGATGAATATTGAGTCTCGCAATACAGAAACATGTTTATGTCTTAATTTTCTTAAAAACATCATTAATTATTTCAATGATTTTTTTCATTAAATTTCCATTTCTTCACAATAAATCAATGTTAAGTATCTAATAGTAAAATTTTCGAATTGTGTACACTAGAATTATTGTTTCTCATATTGATTGAGCTAAGGCATCGGGAATAATTCATTATTGTTTGAGCTTGACAAGCCTTTTCTTTAAAAATAAAACAAAGTACGAAAGATTACTAAGAAGGCAAAAGAGTTTACACAATATCAAAATATTAATATATAGCTATATTAATTTCAATAAATATAGCTAGAATGTGTTTAAAGTAATTCATGACCATATTAAATGTGGTCATTAATCCCATTTAATGAACAAACAAAAATGGAGAAAAAACTGTAATAAACTGACCTGCTTTGTACCCACGCAACTCACTACTTAGTTTTAATTTTCCTCAAACCTCGTTATCATTATCTGTCAATTGTTTTGCTATGTTCTGATGTGTCTCACACATAATCAGAATTCTTATGCTACATGTGATACACATCGTCACCAACACCAAAGTAACGCAAGTCACCGCTTGTGCTTTGTATTTATACGTTCACTTTAACCCCATCTTTCGCGTCTTTATCAACTCTTCTCTTCCGCTTCCGAAACCAAACGCAACACTATTTTCTTTAAGGGTTTTCATTTGTCAGATTTCTCCTTCTCATTGCTCATTCATTTCAATTTTCAAGCATCTCTTCCCTCAGTTCCATTTTCTCTTCTTCACTTGATAGAAGAAAATCGGAGACATGCAGCGTGCAAGGAAATCGAAAACGGTTTCGTGGTCTCCTGGATTTCATCTTTCTCAGGTATAAAACGTCGTCTTCTTTATGCTTTTCATTTACTTTCTGCTGCTTTTGCTCTGATCTGCTTCAATTTCTTTCAAATTCGTCTGCTATCTGTCAGTTAAGATAAACAAAATCCCCTCTTCACTTGAACATGTAATTCTAATCCCCTTTGCAGTTTGGAAGAAACACTGATATGTGATTAAGTTAAAGCTGGAAAAAACAAAAAGTGTAACGTCAAATAAAAATGACATTGTTAAATTTTATATTTATGAAATTTGTTTTTTTTTTTTCTGAATTCATAAATGCACCAATAACCTTCCATGTTAGTATCATCTCCTTAATTGATGAAACTTCAACTTAAACTTAAAAATTGTATTCTTCTAAATTGGTGAGCAAATGAGTACCAATCATTTGGATTCGTGGACTGTTTCACTGCTACATAAACATCCAAACGTTGGTTAGTTTGAGATGATATACATTCCAGAATCCTCGTTGTCACGTTGTATGAGAAAACGTAGAAAGAGGATGAGTTCAAGTTAATTCATGGTTGAACCAACGTAAAAAGTTGGACGTATGTACTTTCGTTAAGAACATAATTAATTAACTTGATTCTCTTGAGAAATCTCTATAAGTGTCTAACAGGACATGGACATTTCACATCGATTAAATATAATCGATGTGATTCTCTTTGGTAAGAGACCTCTTTAGTGAGGTATGGGATCATTCCATGTTGTATATTTACTTTCTACGGAATTTTGGAACTACTTATGTAAGGTGAAATTTGCACTTATCATGATGCTTTGTTATTGTTTGCCGATAAAAAAGTAAAATAAAATCATTTGTTTTGTTAAGTACAATTAACTGTTTTATATAAATGTTACAAGCTGTATCACTTAATTCAACAATAGAAATTAAATTTTATTTAAAATAATAATAGAAATTAATTTAGAAACCATTTTTTTTAATTTTAAAATATTTCTAATTTAGTCACTATAGCAATTAATTATTTTTTTTTCTAAAATTGGTTTCTTTTTCATGATTTTCTTGTAATGAAAATTGGTAGTTAATTAAATATTAATTTAAAAAATTAATTTATAAATTTTATTAAAAGTCAAAACTATTTTAGATATCAATCATTTTTTTAACTTCTAAAATAATATCTAATTTAATTAATATAATGACTAATTATTTTTTCTTAAAAATTTATTTATATTTAATGATTTTCTCATACTACATATTATTGAGATATGTGATCATGACAAACAAGAAATAATACCATGCATTTGAAATAGTATATATACATGGTGATCGGAGAATAACCTGGTGTAGCATAATAATTATATATATATATATATATATATATATAAATAAATAAAAGTAATGATATGTTGACAATGCTCTCATATTACAATTAAACAAAAGAAATGATTTCTTACTAATATTTTTTTTATCGGCAATAGCAAAAAATTAAATAAATGTGAATCACTTCAAGGGTGGTTCAACCCTTATACAATGGAAACAAAATCCAACATCTGATAAAAGTTACCAAACTAGCTAACCAGATCACTACCCGAAACTAAAGACCAGAAAGCAACTAAAAAACGCATCAAGCGACCAATCTCATACATTCCAAAGGTTCCAAACACCAGCTGGAAAAAGGAAAAGAGGCAGAACGTGATTTCGCAGAAATCCAAAACCACACTTGCGCTTGCATCAAAGCACACACTTCTAATGCATCAGTCACACCCCTGTTAAAAACGATAGAGTTCCTTTGATTCCAAATTTCCCCCACCACCCCAACCCAGATAGTGTTTCACACGTCATTAACCGATTCAGAAGCCAGACTCATCCTAAACTGAACAAAGTTTGACGGAGGATCGTTGTGAGACACAAACGACACTCCCAGCCACTTAAAGCATAAGCACCAGACCTGCCAAGCAAAATTGCATTCAAAAAACCGATGACGATAAGACTTTTTCTCCTTCTCACACAAACAGCACAGAGAGCTTTCCACCAACGCCCCTCTCCTTTCCAAATTTGCCCTAGTAGCAATCTTATTCTCCAACACCCTCCAAACAGTAACTAAAGCAAAAGAACAGCTTTACAGCTCCACAGCTTTCCGAAGACCGAAGAGGAATCCACCTGATAAGAAAATAAGCAGAGCTGACTGAAAACGTCTGAAGACCCTCGCCCTTCCAAACCCACCTATCCACCTCTCCCGAATTCAACCTAACCACAGCTAAAGCCTAACGCAGTTGATCCGCTAAAGGTTTCTCCCATTCGAAAAACATTCTACGCCAGGCTAAATGCCAAACCCACCCGTTTGCAGACCAATACCCAAGCTCAGCCACCTTTGCATCTTTGACTGAACACAGGAAAAACAATCTCGAAAATACTCTCTTCAACGCATCACGCCTAAACCAGCCTTCTTCCCAAAAGAAGATATCATTTCCATCACCAACTTTCCACTTGAAACCATCTTCAAAACTTCTTCCCCACCCCTCCGAAGCCCACACCTCTTTTAAATCTTTCCACCAAAGGGAGCTCCTACGACATTTTCCACCCTCTCTCAAACTTCTCCAACCACCATATTTGGAAACGAGGATCTCCTTCCAGAGGCCACCCTTATCCAAACCCAACCTCCAAATCCACTTACCCAACAACGCCAAATTAAACACCTTTAAATCAATTATACCCAATCCCCCATATTCACGAGGCTTACAAACCTTTTTCCAATAAGCTCACACGATCTTCCTTCCTTCAACGCCCCATCCCCAAAGAAAATTCCTTTGAATCCTAACCAACTTATTTGCCACCCCGGAAGGCAATTTGAATAAGGACATGAAGAATAAAGGGATAGCAGAGAGAACCGACTTGATCAAACATATCCTCCCTGCCAACGACAAGCACTTGCCTTTCCACCTGCTAAGTCTAGCCTGAACTTTCTCTAACACCCCATTCCAAAAGTCACTACGCTTGTGGCACCCGCCAACTGGCAAACCCAAGTAAACAAAGGGAGAATCCATCACGTCCCAATTAAGGATAGTTGCAAAGCATCGAAGTGAAAGTTGGTTCAACCCCATTTTGAAATTGTATTGGACAACTCACAGTTATAATAAAAAAAATTAAAAATGAGTTTAAAATTATAGATATGAAATTAAAAAAAATGTTATATGAAAATAATTTTTAAAAATTTAAAGGCAAAGATTACTGAATAATTTTAAAAAAAAATTCACAAGAGATATTTTCATGGTAAAAAAAAAAAGACAAAAGTTACTATCAACATGTTAATGACCTGTGAAACTAAGCTTGCATTTCGCTCAAAACTTCTGAACAAAAATATTGTTGAAAAGATATAACTAAAAGTATTCAACTATATTTTCTAAAAAGAACATAAACAAAAGTGAATAAATCAATAAACTTAAACATAATTCTTTAAAAAAACTGAAATTAAAGAGTCTTAGCACAGTTGACTTTACAGATTAACAAGTTTAAGGTTTTAACTTCACTGTAGAGTGATTGTAGCAAAGCCATCCTGAGTAATTAAATTTGTGAAATTTTGCATGTATTCTACGAAGGGCTGTTCAATTCAATCCTAAACAAGAAATAGTGAATGCATTAAACTATTTTGCAGTATTCTCATGAACTTTGTTGCAAAGCAATTTTCTAATATATATGCAATATCAGATCATATTTATGTCAAATGATAGTGTTTTTGTTTTTAATAAGCAAAAATAATGAATAAAGTGAAAATACTAAACATTATATATACTTGGATAAATGATACTGTTATGCTTAATGTTTTTACACTTAAGTAAACCTTTTCAGTCTTTTTTTAAAGCTTATACATTAGGTTGACCTTACTTAACAGGTAAAAAATTTCACATCCGAGGATTGTCCTTCAAAAATTGGAAACAAATCTGAAGCTGATTTTCAAGCAAAGACAGTGTCCACATGCCCTTCAACCCTTGAATATGATGATGTGCCACCTGGATTTGAAGGATATCATTTCCAGAATCAATCAAACTCAGCATTTTCTTACATTAAATGGGAATGCCCTCCTTCGGTAATGAGATCTTGGAGATTTCTTTGAAAGATGTAGAATCTTCATCAAATTTCCCTTTCATGCACACTTTCTTTTATTATATTCAGATGATTTAATATACTCTGTCACTGTAGTCGAAATTATCTCTTTTCAGTTTTTCGATACACAATTGTTATAGGAATTAAATATATGTTTAGGGCACAAGAAATTATAAATATGCATGCACCCGAAAAAAAAGAGTGTTTTGAAGTACAATTAGAAGGAAAACGAGCAACCAAAAGAAGTTTTATATTGCTTATAACTGGTTTAGTTTTGTTTTATTTGATCATGTTCATTAATTGATTTATTTTGGATATATAGTTCGTTTTGAATAGTTGTTGGAGAGTTGCAGCTGGTGAACAAAGTGTGGAGAAATATGATGAGATGCTAAAAGAAATGAGAGTGTCTGAGCCATATCAACCTTGTATTTCTGCTATTCCTCCAAGGTAAAATGTCATGTTTATTGAGAAAGAATTGTTTTACTGAGAGAGTTTGTGGAATTTTATATACATTTCAAACTAAATTTAGTTCATTCTTTTCGTGTTTGTGTAGCCCTTTTGTTTCATTTAACGTGGAGAATGAATGCTATGAGGATAGTCTTACTCCTCTTATTCCCATTGAGGAATATGAATCAGTAACAGTAACAGGTATTAAACCTGATGTTTCTGTCACAGAACATGGAGACTCTCTCTCCAAACTGCAGACACAAAACACACAGCAATACATTCCACCAGCAACATCTTCGGAGGAAAATTTCGTTGCAGCTTCTATTGGTGCTGTTTTATCTGCCATCTTAAAAAGCATCGAGGAAGGAATCGTTGTGATTGATGTTGATTTTCTCCTTGAAATAGCTAATGACTCAATAATGATTAGGAAAATAATGGAAGAATATTCAACTACCACCACTGGGATGAGTACACCCTCAAGAACTGTGAGTGCAAGACAATTAACTCCATCAAATTCACTGTTGACCCTCACCCCTGAAATATGTGAAATTCCATCTATTTCATTGCTGGCATATGCACATGATAATCATGTAACTGCAACTCCACTTTTTCCTTTGTCTGGGCCTGTATCTGCTCACACAACAACCATGACTCACTCAGTGGCAACAACAACTGCACCTCATGTGCACATGCCAGTGAAAGATATCAATTACTATAGAAACCCTGTTAGAAAATATGGTGGCATTAGTGAGCCAGACATGCAGAATCATAATTTCCAAGATTATAAACGAGCACGTGTGCTTAACCCAGAGGGAGTGAAAAGGAAAATTCAGAAATCATGCAAATACTATAAAACTTCAAGGGGTTGTGGCCATGGTTCCAGTTGCCGTTATCTGCATGATAAAGTGTGGAGAATGTAACCTGAAATTGCATCTTCTGATGGTGAAGACTGGTTGAAATAACCCCTTGTACATTGTATTCTCCAAGGGGGAGCCATTGAAAGAGTTAGAAGTGGAAAACTTTATTTATTTTAATATTTTCATTAATTTGGTGCCATTTGTGTGTTGACAATACTGAATTATCTAATATTTGGTGATTATCTTTTACATGCGATTGATTCTTAACTAACCCTGCATCTAAGACCAACAATTCCCTTCACCCTAAAGTTGTGTAAGTATTAGCAACCTTATTTAAGAAAAAGATCAAAATCCTTACTCCATTCAGGAATAACCTAAATCGTCCTCCTACCCTCATTTGGACCAAATTTTTGCACATCACATGGAAGTTCACTCATACATTATCTTTGCTTAGTTTCGAAAATAATAAACTTTCATGCATACATTATAGAAAAATAGAAAAAATATTCGTAATTATTAAACACATTAGACATATATACTTAATAAAATGTAAGAATATTTATAAAATGTTTTATTCAAACACACATTAGTAAATATTTAATATATAAGTATATCTTGTTAAATTAAGAAATTTTTGTTTAATGTTAACATATGCTACATGTATGTAAATAAATTATTTAATTAAGATTTTTTTATCAGAAAAAATCAATTAATGAACAAATGTAGAGCATTTAAGAAATTCTCTAATCCTATTACACATAATTACGAATCTGCATAAAAAAAAACCCTAAAGTTAAATAGCAATAGTGGTGTGAACCACCCAAACACCTAATTCCTATCATATTTCCTGTTATGACCAAAAAATTATGTTTTGTGCTAAGATACAAAGAAGACATTAAGAAAAGTATTATATAAAAATTAATTTTAAAGATAAAAAATAATTAGTTAATATTGATTAAATCATATATTATTTTAAAAATTAAAAAAATTATTAATATTTAAAATATTTTTTTATTATTAATAAATAATTTTTTAATTGGTATATAATTACACTACAAGAAAATCATTAAATAGAAATCAATTTTAGAGACAAAAAATAATTAGTTGTTATATGTTAACTAAATTAGATACTAAATAGTATCTCATTTAGTCAATATATAGCAACTAATTATTTTTTTTTCTGAAATTAGTTTTTATTTAATAATTTTTAATAGTTACCAAAAATTAAAATATAACTAAAACATCGGTAACTAATAAATACTAATTTAGAAACTAGCTTATAAAATTTATGAAAAAAAATATTTTATATAGTATGTAATATATAATTTAATTACTATAATAATTTTATATTTTTTTCTCTAAAATTAATTTTTTAATAATTTTTTTACTTACCGTAAGAGTTGTAAGAGATACGGTAGGAGAGATCACAAATAATTAAAAGGACGTAACAAGGCTTTTAATTCTAAGATTTAAAGCATGTTATGTTGTTATATATATATATAAAAGTTTCCTTTGTAAGATATAAACCGTGTTATCATGTTGTATATATCAAATTCTTTTATAAGGGTAAAAATTGCATTGCACATTCAAAAAATTTAAAATAGATTTGAGCCTTTAAAAATATATTTAACAATAAGAATAAAAAATATTTATGATCTTTGATATTTATATTAGATATTTTACATTTTTTATCGTATTGTAATAAATAGTTATAATAACTATTAATAAAACTATTTATTATATTAAATACTATTACACACTATAATAAATACATTTAATTAATATAGTAAATACATTTAATTAATATAGTAAATACATTTAATTAATATGTAAATACATTTAATTAATATAGTAAATACATTTAATAATGATACATCAAATATGTCTTATAATTAATATCTATATTAAAACTTATAATTAATATAGCTGAAAAGATAGCTAAAAGTTGTAAAAGAAGTTAAAAACGGAAAAGTTAGCTTAAAATTGAAAATTAAATTGATTTTTTTAGTAAAATTAATGTATCAACTAAGAAAAATTTGTAAAAGTAGAAATAACAACATGATTAATTATTTAGTTAATATTAATGAAATACAAAGAAAAATAATAATAGTTGCATATTTCTAATAAATTGTGATAAACATAATTAATTTGAACTTATAATTAATGTGACATCCATGATAGTAATATTATTACAATATAAACTTCATTTATTTATTATTAAGGTATTCTGTTTTGTAGGGTTGGAGTTATAAATTTTCCTATTAAAATAGTGACATAATATAAAATTTAAGATACTAAATTTTAAATAAGATTACGAGTCTTAAATAAGACCTTGAGTCACAAGAATACAAAAAATAGTTTCTTTGTCTTAAATTTAGATATTTATTGTGTGTATAGTAGTTTTATTTGACTTGAGTAATATTACTTTTATCCGGATATAGATAGATAGAGAGAAAAAGGAAGAAATTATATAATATTAATATAACTTTAATACT
>Ga0123342_1006573_pt1 | contig 16015 bp, 6 predicted proteins | sample Turbeawhitnodule_FD_89960 | JGI IMG/M metagenome (GOLD analysis project Ga0123342, IMG submission 89960) | Root nodule microbial communities of legume samples collected from Mexico - Turtle bean Mexico white nodule | ecosystem: Host-associated > Plants > Roots > Nodule | place: Mexico: Nepantla... | reverse complement strand
TATATAATTTTATATGGTAATAAAAATAGGTGTGTCTAATTTTATTTAATATTTAATGTTTTAAGAATCTGTAAAAATATTTTTTCGTATTACTTAATTTCTATCAATCATTATTATATATAACTTTATATATGGTTAATGTTTTAAGAATCTGTAAAAATATTTTTTCATATTACTTAATTTCTATCAATCATTATTATATATAATTTTATATATGATAATAAAAAGATGTGTCTAATTTTATTTAATATTTAATGTTTTAAGAATTTGTAAAAATATTTTTTCGTATTACTTAATTTTTATCAATCATTATTATATATAATTTTATATATGGTTAATGTTTTAAGAATCAATAAAATATTTTTATTGACGTTGACACGACTTCTGTATGATAGGGCAGAAGTCGTGCCAAGTTGGTACGACTTCAGTATGACGGGGCAGAAGTCGTGCCAAGTTGGCACGACTTTAGTATGACATGGCAGAAGTCGTGCCTAATTGGTACGACTTCTACATATGAAGTCGTCCCAATTAGGCACGACTTGCCTAAATTTATAATTTTTTTTAAACGGACACCATTTTGGTAAAAACCAAAAAAAATAACCCCATCATGGTCAATAAACCTTTATATCCTAAATCATAATTCATCTTTCTCAGGTCAGACTTCTACTGACTCACAACACATAAACACTTGACTCTACTTCCGGAAGACTCGTGCATTAACTTAGATTCAAAGATATGCATTTGTCATACTATGTCACTGTGAAATCCACACAGCTATACGCATAAATAATCTCAATATCATCTCTCTCCTAGTATGACAGGATTAAGTCATATAACAGGTTAAGTTAGTTATCTTTTAAACAACTTACTCATTCATATGAACCTCATTCGACTCTCACCACCTGAATAACTTCATTATATGATTCTATTATCTAAGGAGAGTCAGGATATCTCCTTCTAGACAGATCCCTAATTAATGCACATCCTAAACAATCTTAACACGGTATTTTCTTTTCTAAAAATACTATGTCTTGATTAAGATTCATATTCCACATCTCACAATATCCAAAATCACACAATTAAATCATACCAAAGCTTAGAATTTCAAACCACACACAAATTCATCCAATAATCACATAGATATCTAATTAAAGGATTTTTCAATTAAATATGTGTGAAACAAAATTTTACATAATTTATAAGTAAAACTATAAAATAGAAATAAACCTACATTTTAAAAGCAAAGATAAAAAAAATCTGTTATTTTATCAAATATACTAAACCAAAGTCACAAAGTCCCTATTATAGTTGAATAATCACTTTAAATCAACATCAAACAACCAATACTCAACAACATTATCATTTAAGTGATTCATCAAACTATTTAAATACATTCATTTACTTATTCAAATAAAAAACAATATAATTTTATAACATCTATCATATATAAAATTTCACATTGAAATCTCAATCAACTTTTAATATACTTAAAACTGCAAGAAAGTTTGAAACCGGTGACCACGTCACCCCCACATCCAGATCTTCTAGTCTAGGATTCTATTGGAAATTAAGACTAGTTTCCCTTACCTGAAATTGACCAGATACTCACTAAGAACTCCAAATCTACAAAAAACTTAAAGGTAATTTAACTTGCACCACAAAGTCCTAATAAAAAAATCTAATTATATCACTAGAACCGTGAGCTAAGAGAGATTTACCCTAAAGCTAAAAGAGTCACATGCAAAACAAAGACAGAGACAACCTAAATTCAAAATTTGACTTAAAGAGAAGAGAAAAAAATGAACTTACTTTATCAAAGATTCTGATAGAGTAGTCTTGTAGTATTCACTGCTAGGAGTTTGATGACAGACTTCGTTTGTCAAACTAATGATCGAGAAGGTCAGAGAGAAGAGAGAGGAAAGAAAAAAAAACTTTTAAGAAAATAATAATTATTTTAATATGAAATCTAAATAACTAAATTTTCTATTTATATGTTCTTTTTATTTTAATAATAAAATATTTAGATATTATTTTAATTACACCACTTCTATTATAAAGACTAATTTTTCGATCGTTACAAATGTTTCATAAAAAATCAAGTAAATAATAAAAATAGGTAAAACATGATTTTGAAAATTTAAATAAATTCAAATTCTTCATTTTTTAAGTAAAAATATAAAAAAATTAACTTTTAAGTAATACAAATCTTCCTAAATTTCTATAAGTTTATTTTTTATCCAATAACTTTTTTTCATGATTTATTTTAAATTTTATATGAAGTAAATTATTTTTTCATCTTTTATGTAAATACTATAAATAACTTTATTTTAAAAAATGGTTGGTAATGTATAAAAAGACGTGCAACGTATAATATCTTTTTGTAGAAAATAATCAAAAATAGACCACATGAGACAGTGATCCATTAGTGAACTCACCATCTACACAGTTAAAAGTAAATTATATCAGTACTATTTATTTTTGTGAACAGAAATTATATCTCTCACCTTTTATTTTGACTTTTATTCATTCTAGCATTAAAATTTATAAATAAATGCCGACTATTATTGTATTGAGAAAACCTCGTAGTAAATTATCGCATTATCCAATTTTTGTTGTACATATTTTAAAAAGATTAATTTGACACTCCCAAAAAAATACTCACACGTAACTATCAACTTTAATAATATAATAATATATATCATAATTTTATATTAAAAATAAATAAATATTTTTCAGAAGGTGGATGGACTGATTTGACTGGTCTATGGGTAACCATTATGTTAACTTCAAAAAATTAAAATATTTCAATTTTTAAAACAGCGGAAATCAATAAAAAAACTAATAAAATCAGTGTGGAATCAGTGAAAACTAGAGTGAAAAATAGGTTTAAATTGATATTTTAAATTACATACTTTAATCTTTTATTATTATCTAAAAAACTTTTAAACTAAATTCAAATACATATTTATGGGGGGCTTCTGTGACTTATGGTCATTGCATCAATGAATTCTAGAGGATTGAGGAACCCTAAAGTGGAGGTATTTAAAGGAGATTATTAAAAGAGAAGGGATCGACATGCTTTGTATTCAAGAAACTAAGTTATTTAATATCAGCTGTGAGGGATAATGACATCGACTTTGTCCATAATGAAGTATCGAATGGTTTCAGAGGGATTCTTACTCTCTAACATAACAATTTCTTTGAATGCTCTAGGCACATCTCTAGCAAACACTTTGTGATCGTTTCTGGAATTTTTTGGATAAAAATATCTCTATTGTCATTGTTAATATGTATTTGTCATGCAATATATCAAGGATAAAATCAGTTTATGGGAAGAGTTATCTAAGTTAAGAGGGAACGAGACTCGCAAATCTTGGTGTATTCTGAGTGACTTTAATGCTATCAGGAAAAAGGAACAACTTAGGGGAGTTTGTTATGGAAGATGTGATAGTAAGGAGATATATGGTTTCAACAGTTTCATTTAGGAGATGAGCTATTAGATATTCCTTGAGTAGGGAGAAAGTTCACTTGGTACAGACCAAATAGCAAGGCAAAAAGCAGGATTGACAGATTCTTAGTTTCAAATGAATGGTTACAAACTTGGATAGGAAGTAAAAAAATATGTTCTAGGTTGGCAGGTATCGGACCATTGCGCCTTAATTATGAAATCTCACGTGGTGGACTGGGGTCCTAAACCCTTCAGGTTTTTAGACATATGGCAGGAGGACAAAAGGTTTAGTGGCTTCGTGAAAGAAAAATGGGAAAAGTATGTGGTGAAAGGTAATCAAGTTTTCGGTATAAGAGATAAGTTCAAAATGCTTAAAGGTGACCTAAGGGAGTGGAATAAAGAGGTGTTTAGTTATATCGAGATGGTAAGAAAATAGCTCTTGAATAAACTACAATGTTAGATCAGAAGGATGACAACAACTTGTTCCCTGACTTTGAGAATGAGGCTCGCTTGGAAATCTTGAGTCAGTTACAAGTAATCAATATGTGAAATGAATCCCTTCTCCAACAAAAATCCAGGTCTCAGTGATTTAAGCACGGGGATTCTAATTCTAAATTCTTCCACGCTATGATAAGATGGAGAAGAAGGAAAAGTGAAATTCATGGGGTACTCTGCCAGGATAAGTGGATTGAAGAACCAAGCACAGTAAAAAATGAATTTCTAAAGTTCTGTTCTAATAGGATGTCAACACTCGATGATTTTGGGGTCAGTTTGGATAATGTACCATTTTAGAAGATAACAAAAGATAAGAATTGCATGTTTATTGCACCTTTTGAGGAACTAGAAATCAAGGAAGTTGTATGGGAGTGTGAGAGTGACAAAAGCCCTGGACCAGATGGGGTAAGTTTCAATTTCATCAAGCATTTTTGGCATATCATTAAAAAGGATTTTGTCAAGGCAATTCAGGGTTTCCATGCTCACGGTTGTTTTCCAAAAGGTTGTAATTCTTCTTTCATCTCTCTCATTCCTAATCTTCCAACCCTCAATCTCTAGATGAGTAGTATAAGCCCATTTCTTCGGTTGGAAGCATCTACAAGGTTATTTCTAAGATTTTGTCTTACAAAATTAAGAAAGTGCTTGAGAATGTGATTGACTCCTCGCAATCATCTTTTTTATCCTAAAGAGCTTCATTAGATAGTGTTTTATTTACCGTGGGTACTTAGAAAAGTTGTTCAGTTTCTTTTTCATGTATAAGGGTTAAAATACCCTTTTGTGTTCCTTTTATATTTATATTTATTTATTGTTTGTTATTAAAAAATTAAAAAGAATCATTATGAATGATTAAGATAATTGACCCAGATAGAAAGAAAGATATATTTTATTTAATGCAATACATTAATTAGGTTAATTTTACATAATAATATTTAAAAAAATATTTTTGGTATAAAAATTTACATAGTTCGACAAAAAAAAGGAAAAAAAATTCTTAAATTAATTTATTTAAAATGAGAATTTGAATTATAATATAAAAAATGAATATATAGAAATGAAAAATGAGAGAAATTATTCAGGAATAAAGAAGGTACTTTATGAAGTCAAAGGGAGAAATGATTGTGTTTCTTTTAAAAGGTTGTGGAATATTGCACGCAGCTTGACCCACCAAAACGTGAGAATGATTGACAAAACGTTGCAATCAAAAGGAACATGCATGTCCATAAAGGTGAGAATGATTATGGGGGATCCATCAGTCTCTCCATAACAGTCATTAGATGCTCTTTCCTTCAAACCACCACTTCAGTCAATTAGGGTTCCTCATTCTTCACTACTTCATCTTCTGTAATGGCAAAGCACCATTTACGTTATCAACTACTTTTCAGACAAATCTTCAGACTAGGTTTTTAACCTTCGACCATTTTCCTTTTCCCGACATTCTTTTCGCCTTATTATACATCCAAGATAGTGGGGTACCTCTCTATTATTTTATTATCATTATTATTTCTTCATCGATGGTGATTCGTATTAGAATTAATCTGCTTATGTTATGATTGCCTTTTGTTGCCCACCCACTAATTAGAAACCTGAATAAAACTAATTAATCAAAGAAACCAGCTTCTACACAGTTACATTATACAGAAAAATGATGGCACCAACACTGACATTCAACCAGCTGTAGGGAATATTTCGAAACACTTCAATACATGCAATCCATACTTCAAAAATACATATTTCAACCTGTAAAATGCAGAACCCTATTTTTCTGGGAAAAAGAGTCTTTGTTGAGAAAAAAAAATCAACAAAAGTGCAATTATAAATACAAAATAAGAAACTGCGAACACAGAGGAACTTAAATTTATACTTTAAAAGTGACAACGTACGGTTAAAGGATGTCACAGGTATAGACACCTATTCAGAAAGAGAGACATAAGGAAAGGAAGAATGTAATATTTAAGAAAACTTTGGTACAATGACATATAAAATCTTATTATATACTGCACTATTTCTTGATCAGAATGTACATATCTTGAATGTTGATCTATTTTAATTATATGAATTCTTAAGATGGCACTTAAAAAGCATAAAAATAAAGCACAGGTTGTGTCTTTGGTAGAGCCTACAAAATTTTGATTCTGGTGTTTACCTACTTACAACTGTTAAATGGGATTAAAAGTTGTAATGTTAATGGAATATAATAAATGTTAGTTTATTCTCCTCTAATAGCGAGGAAGCACAGGTTTTAGGAGCAGAGCCCTACCAGCATCATGTCATTACAGTGGGAAGAGGGCAACGAAAGGTGTACTTACGTATACAAAGGACAAATGCTAAAGGCATTGATCTTTTAAGCTTTTTGTCCTGATTAATTTATAGGTAATGATTTAGACGAAGCAAAGGAAGAAGGCAACATGCATAGTGGTAGTATGAGGTTGGTGGTTATCCATATGATGTTAGCAATCATTCTGGTATACATGTTGTGCTTATTACATATGAAGTTAAAGAAACTCTTCCTTTGCTTTGCATTGATTGTCTCAACTTGTTGGCCTTTCTTTATGCTCATCATTTCTCACTTTAAGAAAAGTGTAGAATGCAACAAAAAAGCAATAGTAGCCGTGGGACAGGCCAAATTCTTGATTTTTACATTCTACAACCGATCTATCATTCAACCCTTTTAATACTGCGTATCAAATTATATGTTCTCTCCTTCTTCCTATGCTTACAAAATAAGTTTCAACAACTTATTAAAATATCATAGAAATAAGCTCACAAAGTTTAAATTTGGTTTATCGGATGAATTTAATAGATAAAATCATTTATATATCTACTGGTATGGACCGATTGAGGTGACCGAGACCCACGGACGGTCAGGTCGTTGATAACACTCAAACCAAGGTCAGTGAAGTTAAACTACCATTAAGAATTAGATAATACAACCATGAGTGTGATTCATTCCACTAATCGAGTCCAATAAGGTAAGTTCATTAAAATAATATAAATAGGACACATTCCAAAAAGAAAGGTACGTCATTATCACTGTATACGCCCGAGTATCGAATACACTCTTTACTGACTTGAGCGTCGGAGTGCCTTCTGCAGGTACCTTTCCATTTGGCATTCATCCGAGACTCAGAGCCGAAAGAATAGCGCGAAGACTAGAAGGATCACAGTGAAGCTTTAGCAACCTGTCTGAAGGAAGGAAGAAGACGAAGTTTTCAATAGTTCTCTAGGTATCATCTTCCTAGCAGTAACAATATATAATTCATATTGTACTTGTATAAAAACATTATTCTATAAAAACATTATTCTCATTGTAAAATTGAATTTTAAAAAGTTATTTTTATCAATAAAAAAAATTAATATGATATTAGATATTTCACGCATATCACAATCCCTATACATCAACCTAAAAAAAAATTCAAACTCACCTAAATTATCCCTTCAATTTACTATGGTCCATAAAGTCCATCCACATAACTAAAACAAGCAACACTGTATCTAAAAAACAAATCCACTTACAAACATCACACGTTATTAATCAATCAGGAAAGAACCCCCCGAAAACACACTTTAAATACAATTCAAATCAACCAAACCTACTTAATTATGTTCCTTATCAACTCACATTTAGCCAACTACACAGCTCAGATTTCCAAAACAACTTCCTTCCGAACATCCTGCAAAAAAAATTAAGACAACCCACCGTCTTGTAAGAGACAAGCCCATAAAATGTGGGGCGGATTGCCCCTCACCGGGCTCAATTTATTGACATGTCTTGAATTAAAAAAATATTAATTTACTTATAATACGTAATATATATATAAAAAAAAAACAAAAGTTAAAGGAGATAATTTTGTATTTTTTATTATGATACTTCTTCCTACATTCTATCAAATTTTTTTCTTTCATCTCATTAATTTCGAAATTTAATATAAATGTCAATTATGGAAATGAAAATTTAGAAGAGAAAAAAAAATCTAAACTAACATTTTTGGAACAACAATTTTACCTTCCAAAATTTAGAACAACTATTTTGACTTTCGATATTTGATTTCTAAAATTGATGGGGTGTATGAAGAAATTTGAGAGGTGCAAGAATAAACATCCTTTTAACTATTGTGCGGGGCAGACTTAATTAGGTCAACAAGCCAAAATAGTGAGTCCGCCTCCATTTTTATTGTGTTCGGTGGACCTAGGTATTAATAACATTGTTTTCCACTTACAAGCATCAACAACCATATTTGTAGACAATTCCATTAACTTAACTATCCATGTATGTTGTAAAATTGTGGTTAACCTTTGACTTTATATATATTGAAGACTCATATGATCAATTTTCACTTTTCTTTTTGGTAAAGTCTAATAGAAAAAATTACACAAAATAAAAACTACTCTAGAAATATCATTACTTTGAGTTTGAAATTTTTAGTCTCATGGGAGATTAAAAAGAGATAAACAATAATGACTTATGCACTTGTATTTATCAAGAGTGATATATGTATTTAGTAGTAATCAATGTCTTCTTGTATAATAGAATCCTTTAAGAGTTTTACATGTAGCAAAAAATTCAAGGTGAGTCAGTATAGATATGGTGAGTCAGTATAGATATGTTGTGTCTTTCTTGTTATCTAACTGGTATGCGCTAAGACGATCACGGTTTGTGTAAAAAAGTTTGGTGCTCTATTTAACCTAATTTTTAGAGTTAAAGCTTGCTGGTTACTTCATGCTAATAATATTTTGGTTTAATTACCTTTTTACTCTCTACATTTAGGGTCAACAATTTACTACAATGGTTTTAAATAAAAATCAATTTAGTCCTAATTTTTTTTTTAAAATATGCAATTTGGTCCCTTTTGTTAAATTTTCACCAACGATATTAACGACTAATGATGTGGTAAGTGTCAATGGTATTGTTATGCACACATGTCTCCACATCAAAATCTCGTCATTACCCTCAATCCTAAACCATTCCCCCTCTCTCCCAACCCTAACCATCTTTCTTTGGGAGTCACTTTTCGAAACAACGACTTCTTTTTCATCATTTATCATGTATTCTCCATGACTTTAAAATATGATTCATAGGACATTTATAATGTGTCTATTAAACAAAATTCGTCATCTCTTTTTCTTATAAACTTATTTGGAAAAAAAAAACACATTTTTAATTTGAACATAAAAAATTTATTTGCGAAATAATTCACTCTAGTAATTTTTTATATATAAGAAAAAAAATCAAATGTATACAAATTTTACAAATTTAATCCTCATTTTCTTATTATTGCATTATGCCTAGTTCTTGTGTTGCTATACTATAGTATTTTCCATAAATACATTATTCATTATTAGCTTTCACATGGTTTCATTCATGGTTATATAAAGGATAATCACTGAATATAACATAACGAATATAATTATATAATATAATAATAATATATAAATTTATATAATAATAATAATATTATAAAAACATAAAGAATAATAATGGTAATAAAATTTTAAAATAATAATAATTTTTTATAAAGTAATAATAATAAAGAATTTTATTATATAAAATCATAAATAATAGTAATAATAAAAAATAATCAAAATAAATAAATATTATTATAAAAATTTTAAAACAATAATTAAATTATAAAAGTAATAATATTAAAATTAAAAATAGTAATAGTATTAACAATAATAATTAAATTAAATTTTATTCATATTTTATGAATTCTTTTAGACATTTTTATATGTATTAACCGAATATTAAATAATTCGTAATTACGGTTTTAATCCAAAGGTAAATAGAAAATATAAATAACTTGTTATTATTCATGTTTAATATTTATTAACTTTAAATTTGATTTAATTTTGTTAAATTTATTTTTAATAATTTTACATATATTTACAATATAAAATAATTTATATTTCTTTCTACTAAGTTTCAATTCTAAAAATAATGTTCTAACATATACAAATAATTAATTATATTTTATTTTGAATTAATTTTAATCATAAATACAAAACTTCTAATTTTACAATTTCAAGGATTAATATTTTTTAAGAATTATACTCACAACATTTCTCAAGAACTTCCCCTTCACTTCTTAGTTTTGCTGATTAATTCAAGAATTCAAAGAACCTCTTTTTCAATACTCAAAGAACCTCTTTTCCAAGCTATTACCGTTCACACACGTATCTTTGTCCTCTCCTTACAATTCACTCGTTGAAACACACTCTTAAAGACATTAATTAGAATTTGAGTGAAGTAGAAAGTTGGGGTTGACTGAATAAGGATTAGGGGATAGTGGCAGTGAGGAAGGAAGAAGAAGTGAAGTTTGAAGGTTGACGCAAAGCAAGAACAGCATTCATAGCATGCAAAGACAATATATAATGTAAGGTCAGCTAAGATCGATAGACCGCAGAAAAGGAAAAATGACGATAGACGACGATAGCTCTATATATGTTGGGGGTCTCCCTTACGACATCACCGAGGAAACCATTCGCACTGTCTTCAATTTGTATGGTGCCATTCTCGATGTGAAGGTCCACTTTTCTAACTCTGTCTCTTTTAGGGTTTTAACCAACTTTGTTTATCGCCACCTTATTTATGTAATTCCTTTCACAAATAATCAATTCCACCCATTGGGGTTTCGTTTCAATCGCCAAAGTTTTTTTTTTTTTTTTTTTCAGATTATCAACGACCAACGCAGTAGGGGGAAGTGCTATTGTTTTGTTACTTTCACAAATCCTAGGTCAGCAATCGACGCCATCAACGACATGAATGGCAGAGTATGTAATTTAATTATTTATCCTCTTTTACTTGTTTTAGGGTAGTCAATATTTGGTTATGAAATGTCATTGTTGTGGTTAGCTTGAGTTTTAGGCGTCTGACGCTCTGTTGTTCTGAATCAGACCATTGACGGTCGTGTGGTTAAAGTTAATGGGGTGAGGTCTCGTGGGGGCAGGCCAAACTTTGGCAGAGAACGGTATTATTATCGTAATGATGAGAGGAATGGAGACTGGGATCGTGGGAGAGACCGAGACCGAGATTATGATCATGATAATAGTGGTAGGGATGGATACAGGAATCGGAGCAATGATTGGAATCGAGACCGTGATAGGTCTCGAGACCGAGACCAGGACAGGGATAGAAGATTTGAGCATATGCATGATTATGATCAAGATAGAGATCCTATGTTAGACAATGACTGGAGTAGAGAGGATGATAGAGCTGAAGATGAAGAACATAGGGGGGATGATGGAGATGTGGATAGAGACCACAACTTGGATTTTATTGCAGACAGGAAAACGGATGGGACAAGTGACCTTGATAGAAGTTTTGATGAAGATAGAAAAGATCAGTCAAGGAGAAACAATGAGTAAGATTTCCATCCATTTTCCTTTACATACTCCTTGACATATGTTTATTTCCAACCATTCTTCTTCGATTTACATATGTTGCATGCATCATCTACTGGTCTTATTAGTGTTTTTTCTGCAGCTTGAATGTTACTAATCAACATAGCATGGATCTTTCATCGGAATCAACTGGTGCTCATGATGATCAGGTAATGCGAATGCCTTCAAATTTCTGAAATGATGAATTCTGAATTTCTTGTCCAGGTAGCATATTGGCATAAAATAAATTGAAGCTGAATGTGATACATTTTTTTTTTTTTTTTTTTAAATTTTTTGTGTGGATTTCAGGTAGAAGCACAATTAGAGAGCTCAACTAAGCAGCTTGATCAACTAAAAAAAGAGGTTTGTAATCTCTTTTAGAGCAAACATGAATGAATGATTAAAATTTGTTAAATGGTCAAGCCCATGCTAGCAAGTAGCTTTTTGATAGTGACAAATATTTTCTTCTGACTCAACAATTGCATTTTTTGGTTCCTCGAGTAGACATACCGGGAGAGCATGTACCTGACCTAGGAGATGTGGATTCGATGAATCCCGAGTCAACCCATATATTAGAGATCTGGCACCATTTCCAACCTAAAATTTTAAAGATAGATTTGTGGATTTTTCTCCTTATATTGTTCACCTACTCATTCCCACTTGACGAGGGACTCCTGATTCTATAGTTGAATTCCTCACAATTTTCTCCTAAAGTCTGAGTCCTCTACACATTGCAAACCCCCCTCCACCTCGAAAATGTTCTACCCACGAACCTCTGTGACTCGACACTTTCCACAAATGGATCCAATGGTTTTTCTCTTTATATATTGCTCATCCGATGAGTCACGAGTCATGAGTGGACCCATATATAAGACACTTTGTTGGAGATCTTACATCGACTAGAGATTAGACCAATTTACAGTTATACAAGTGGGGTAATCCTCACTTTACAAGCTTGTTTTGTGAGGATGAATTAGATTTAAAATTTACTTTCTAATATGGTATAAGAGTTAGGTTTATACACCTAACATCATCTCTAACCCAGAATTTGAAGCCAATTAGGTTTATGGGTCTTACTCTATATATATTGCTCACTTCACTTATCTCCACACTTGAATTCATCACAGTGCATACAAATGCATACGAAGAATTCCCTGAATCCAATGTTTTCTAAATACTGAGTTGGCATATCACTTAGTTGAGAAATCTTCCAATTCCGAATAATAAGTCCTCCAGCGCCCTGTGTTAGTTTTATTTCTGATGTGTGTTGATGATGTGGGAAGTGGAATTTCTTGGTTTTTCAGGTTTCTCAAATGGAAGAGGGATTGGAAGAGAAAAAGGTCCAGGTTAAGGAATTGCAAAAGCAATCTAAGGTATCTGTTTTGCTATACTCTTTTGATTGTCCTTTGAACAAAAAATCTGTATTATATTCTGACCTGGAAGATATTTACTGCAGAAACTGGAGGATGCACTGGTCAATGCAAAGAAAAACTCTTCATATCATCAGATGCAGTTGATGAAGGTAGTATCTAGTTGTCATAATTATACATTAGATATTTGCAGTCCCTATACTATTGTCAAATTCATGTACTATTGCTAACATTGGGTTTGGGCAATTGATATTCAGCTGCGTAAATGTTTTCTGCAAGTGAAAGATTGCACAGAAAGGCTTAAAACTAGTGAAAAGGAACTTCAGGTTTGTGCCTTAACACCACGTAATTCTGATTTCTGTACAAGTCTGCAAAGTATGTCCTGTGTTTTTTAAAAAATGATTACATTATACATTGTGATCTTGGATACTGCTTTTTCAATATCACATGATTTTGTGCATTATGCATAATGAATTTTATGTAGAATTATGTGACAAATGCTCCCTTTATAAAATGTTTGTTCAAATTGTTATGCTACCTTGAATTTTGTCTGTCAACATAGATGCACTATATAGTACAATTTGTATAAAAGACGAGTCTTATGACTTTTTTTTTTTTTCTGTTGCCCCGTTTATCTTTAAAATTACGTATGGTATTTATCTTTTGGGCCTATGATATGATAGGAACTTGGGTATTGTGGGAGTGCTCAAGTCTAACATCAAGCAGGTAGCCCTTTTTGAGGCACTAACAACTAGTTTTGCTACCAGTTAATAAGCATCCAAGCACTTGTCGACCCACCCTCAAAAGCTAGCCACTGAGGGGAAAGAACCGAACACTGAAATATTGCACTTTGCACTCATACTTCTCGATGTGAGACTTAGGCACTCCATAATATCCCAGTCCCTAACAAACAATTTCTGTCTTTTGTAATTTGTTACATTGGGGCCAAAGATATGGATTTTATTTTGAGATAAGAAATTTTAGTAATGAAAGAGATGTATAAATGTAAATCATTAGAAGGATAAGATATGCCGTGAATATACAAGAAACATCAATTAAATTAGTTGTCACAGATAGTTAATCTCCATAGTAGAACCCGAAGTGAAGGGTAAAATATGTTTTTATTTATGTAAATATGCTAAATTTGAATTTAGACCTCCAATTTTTTTTGTTAGTTTTGATCGTCATCCTTTTAATTTTTGGAAATTGGTCCCTTTTAATACTCAGTAATGATTACATGTCCATACATGCCACCTCATGATGATCATTTACATGGCTCGTATAAATGCATGTTATGTGATCACTAAATTGTAGATAGATATTTAAAATATAAATAAATCTGTGAGGACCAAAACCCAAAAGCTTTTTTTACTAAAATCATATTTAACAATACTTGTAGGGATAAAAAAATATATTTATGTCTAAAAAGAAAAAAAAAATATGCCATAAAATACAGTGGAAAACATTTTTTTTTAAGAAATTAAGATGTCTGAAATAGACCTGTTGAGATTCGAAAGATCTCTAATGTTTGCTCATCGTTATTGATTTGAAATTATGAACATTGTGTGATGTTTGGAGTTGTCTGATAAATTTCTGAGTTGGATTTAGTGAGTTCAGTTGTTCCTATTACTCCAGTTGTTTTCTTTCCTTTGTTCTCTATCTCCACGTCCCAAATGGATGAGATGAAATCGTGATAGTAGCACGACTAAGTGTTTTCTCTTGGTGGCTTGCAGACTCTAATTGATACCGTACTGTTAGAGATTGATGGTGATGGCGTTGGATTAAAGGATGGACTACTAACAAATGGAAGTCTTGATGCTAGATAGTAATATATCTTTGGGAGTTTCAGATTGTGTCACTAATGCTTTAAAATGGGTTTAGCACATCATGCCTTGTCTGATATGAATGAAAATATGCTTGGATAAATCAATGAATCTCTTCTATTTTTCCTTTTCTGATTCAACAACTCTAGCTTTTACTAAATAGCATCAATAGAGTTTTGCTTATACTGTTTAGTTGTTGGTTACTTGGTCATAATTTTGACTTCATCTGTTATAAATTCACTAGAGAAAACTAGCCGTACGTGGTACTTTTCGTATTCCATTGCATGATCTGGTATTTTTTATCCAAAAGCTTGTATTTTGGCATGAAAAACTGACTAGTTGGTGTACTGCACTTGCTACTAGGAAAATGTTTATTGGCTCCGTTGCATGGCGCAGATACTGGAGTGACGAGTTTTTGGTAATATACTAAAGTTTGAACTACTGACATCCTGAAAAATACATTGTCACCAATATGGACTGTTCTAAGAGGTACTGAAAAATCCGTAGCAAAAGTTGGCACACATAGTTTGCCACTTGAAGCTTTTAACCAAATTTGGTTGATGTCCAACTTAGTTACGAAGCCTTAACTGAAAAACTTAAATGGGTTAACCTGGTGAATAAAACTTAATTAGATGTTAATTAGAAATTATGAATGTATTCTGGTAAGAAAAGTGAGAATCTTGGCATGAAAATTTTACTAGATTTGGGTAAATAGTAGATTAGGCCTGGTTTACTTTTGCTGGTTTAATGGAAGAAACGTATGGCTTTGGCTTCCTACACCCCCTACAGTTGGGTGAAATGACCCAGTTCCCCTCTGTCCGCTTTTCCCTCACTTAACCCCACCACTGCTGCTGCACTGTCACTGAGGAAGAGAAGGAGAACATTATAGAGAAGAGTGAAAAAAAAAAGTTCCATAAAGCTTGTTTTTAAACATTGTTCTGGAAAGTTTGTTCTCGAAAACTTATTTTGAAAAACGCATTTATAATGTATTTCAAAAATTTTATTCTGAAATTTTTGTTTGAAAAATTTATAATATTTCAAAAAGTGTTCTAGAATGTATTTAATAAATTCTGGAAAGATTGTTCCAGATTTTTTTTAGATAATTCGAAAGTCAAACTTTAAAAAGCTAAAATTAATCATTTTAAAACATATGAGGGTACGCCAAAATATTGTGGGGTGCAGGAATAGAAAGCCCAAACGTATTCTACAACTTGTTACTTTTGAAATTCAACATATTTCCATTGCACAAAATAAGAAGGCAATTTCTCCCTCCACCATATCAATTTCAGCATGCACCCAATCAGCTCTAGAAAATTATAAAAATACTCTTAAATGACGAAAATAATCTTACACAAAAATGGAAAAATTATTTTTGAAACTTTATCTGAAATATTTTGGATTTCAATTTTCGGAACATATTTTTGAATTCTGAAATTTTTTATCCAGAATGTATTTTTAGTTTTGTGTTCAGAATTTTTTTTCCAGCATGTATTTTTTTATTT